>JAABUO010000094.1_pt1 | contig 244835 bp, 237 predicted proteins | sample 5559291 | NCBI WGS metagenome assembly JAABUO01 (sample SAMN10711878, study PRJNA513372) | rock metagenome | isolation source: Antarctica rocks | place: Antarctica: Victoria Land, Finger Mt sud
AGAAGTTCGGCCTATATGACGGATTGACCGGGGGGCATATGACGGATCGCCGCGCCAAGGCGGATCGCCGCCGGGGGGGTTGGGAGCGTCATATGCCCATATGACGGTCGGGAATAAGAGGTAGACTCTGCATCTCAACAACTTGATATATCATCGAACGACTTCTTTTTCTATCAAAGTCGTTCACATGACAAATAATAACAAGATACTGAACTGTTTTGCTTCTTTCATCACGAAATTTATCATGCAGAATGTAAATGTGAACAAGATTATTCAAGTTGAATGACGTAAGATGTATCATGCTTTGAATCATCATAAGAAAACTCACTCAGATCATCTTTTTTTCAGCTCACTCAACATCATGATGATCTTTACTCAACATGCAATCATATTGTTGAAGTTGATGATGCAGATGTCATTCATGAAGAAGTATCAGACAATTAAAAATCAAAAGACTCATCTTCATCGCTTCGTCGTGATTTTTAAATCAACAAAGATTCAACATGTTCAGCAGTATGTTCAATGAGTTTTGAAGCATGAAGTCAATTTGATTGTTATCAACAAAAGTCATAGTGATCACTGTCTCTGATCAAATGTTGTCTTGATCAACATGAACATCTTTGATCAAGTAAACATTCTTACGATGAAGAAGAATGAAGAAGATTTCAATTTCAATTTCGATTTCTTGATCATTGTTGAAATTGACTGCAAGATGAGAAATATTGTTCGCAAGATCATGACTGCGAGCATGACAGTATCTTTGAAAACTCATTCAAGCGTAAACGCGAAACTGTAATTACAAGATGACATCGAGCATCTGACTAGATTGCACAAGCTCACATGCAATGTCATTGTCGATGTCGTTGTGATCAGCATTGACTCTGATCAGATTCTCTGCATCAATCATGTATCAAGCTCACATTGATTGATTGATGTCGTTCATTCAAAAAATGAATCAAATCTGTTATGAACAATGAAAGATATTGAAATCAACTTTGACATCGTGATCAGCGTGACTTTCAAGACTTATGCAACTTCAATCTACTTAACTCAAAACTGAGTGATTTCGCTAAGAGACAATCTCAAGACGCGATTCAGACTCAGCGACTTTGATAAACTTGTTGTCAGAAAGCTTTCTTGAAACTGTTCTGCAAACGCGTATCTGTATTGACATGTCGATCAGCTGCATCTTGACGTGATCATGTTTGAATCTTTCACGACTAGACGCGTCTTTGCGACATTCATGCTTACGCTTGTAGATGAAATTTGAGAGTCGAGAGATGATTTCAAGATCATGAATGACATCGATTTATTCAAGATTGACATGTACATTTTCAAGATGCATGATGAGCACGATCATGACAAAATTTTCTCGTTCAAGCGATGTTTATTCTTAAAAGACATTGAAGAAGCGAACGTCGTTGATTGCTTGATAGCGATCGTTGAGACTCATTTCTCATCACGCTGCTATCTTCATCTGCTGCAAGATGATGAAGTGATCAATGACGTTGCGATCGATGTCACTGCTTTCGACTGTCGAGACTGAGACTTTGCCTGCGTGATAATCGATGTCTGAGCTCGCGATCAAGATGACGTTGAAGTTGCATGATCTGTCGTGCAATGAATTTACAACGTCGTTGAGAATCTGTTATCTTTGAGTAGCGAAGCTTACGACGTCGATCTCAAGTTGAATTCTTAAGACATCATGCTGATGATCAAGACTTTTGAGTCGAATCAACTGCATCTGACTCGTCTCAAACACAGCTTGAATTCGCGTAACGTGCTGACTTTCATCTGCTCACTTTCAAAAGCATCAATGAAATCGAAGTTCATTATTCTTGTCATGAGTGAAAGCTGCGTCAACAAGAACTATTGTGTCAACATCTGAGTTTTCATGTTCATCAGATGCATTCAGAAGAGTTTCACGATGTGTGCAGTCAGCATTAGCGATGCGATCAAGCGCAAATACGCAACGACTATCGATGTTGATCTGAGTCATCTGCTTTGAGATCATGTTTACAAGAAACATCATCAATCAGCGTTGATCGCATTTTTTCAGAGACAAGTGTGACAATGATCTTGACTTTCAGAGAAGCATTTTATGAATGTGATGTACGACGTCGTAGATGTGAACGTGCTGCTAATCATCGAAATGAAAAATGAAATGCTCATCGCAGTCTTGTCACATTTGATGCTCGACAGCAGACTACTCAAGATTCACGTTCAAACTAGTAAACAGATGCAACAGATTCATCGAGAATGTTATGATGATGATGATGATGATGACAACAACAAGAACAGCAATAATAACAAATCAAATTTGATGATCTTGAACTATCGTTTCAGTCTCATCTTTGACAATGACACGATCGAAAACGAGATGACAAAAAGATTTATCGAACATTGTCTGCTTTTCTTCTTTCACAAGAATCTGCAGCGACTGATCAATATGATGCGCTTGATATCTGACTTCTCACGTTCAAGCGTCGAGTTTCATCACGTGCTCAACATTTCTCAGCAGTTGAATGAGCTGACTCTGTGCACGTCTTTGCTGCAAACTCACTTCATCGATGACTGAGTCAAAGTCGATGCGATGACGTGTTGCGAGATCGACGACTTTGTCTATGCGTCGACGTTGATCTCGCAAGTCGATGTGCTCTTGATGCTGATTCGCGAAGCTGACAAGCTTCTTTCATTCATCGTTTCTGTTATCAAGCTCTCGTCACATATTTCGTCTTTGACATTCAGCAATTCAAAAGAGAAGTGAATCGAAATGAAGTGAAATATGATCTTCAAGAGCGCGTCAGTGATGATGATGAACAATGTGCTTTTTGCAAGAAAGACGCTTTGTGCGATGTTACAGCTATTAGATGAAGCTGACATCGACATCGAAGATGTCAGCATCATGATCGTGATCGAGTTTTCGATTCATCGTGGTCGAAAACTGTTGCGTCAACGTGAGTTTGACAGAATCAATATTGAAAGTCTTTTGATCTTTGACGATGCTTAGAAAAGAAAGAAAAGAATCTTGATAGATGTGATTCGAACAATTTAAAACTTCTGCTCTATCGTTTCATATGTGTCACGATCAGAGTCGAGAAGTGAGTCATCAAGAGTCGACTCAAGAGAGAAATGACGTTCTGAGACAATTCATCGAAGTCATGTGTGTTCAAGCTGACTCAGCAATCTGCGCTCATAAAATCCTTTCAAGCTCTTCTAGACTCTCTTGTCTTCAAGCATCAGTACGATTGAATATCTCGATTATCTTTCTCAACGAAGATGCTGTGTCGTTGCTTCGCTATCTGCAAATCTCATTCTTGAAAGTCATTGATTCTGATTTCGTTCTTGCACAGCTGCTACTCAGCATGATGAAACCGTCGTTCTTCTGAGAGACTCTCACAAAGTCATTCACAGACGATCTCTTGAATTCAAACGCTTCTCAGACCTTCGCATGACTACTGCTACAGCTTGTCTTCTTGCTTGACAAAGCATCATCATCTCATCTAGTGATAGCAGATTCGTCGAACATTCTGAACACAATCTTGAAATCAATTGACGAAGAAACTCGAAATCTGAGTCAGAAGATCAATCACGTCTTATCTTTGAATGAATCAGAACTTCACAACGATGCAGAAGCGAAATCTGAAGACAGACATGACAACAATTATGCGAATCACAGAGAGATCTTGATCATGCTCTTCGCAGAGCTTCTATCGAAAGATCGTCTCTTCTTTCGAACTGCTAATTTTATCGATGACTCGAAAACTCTTGATAATCAGTTTCGACTTCTTCGCGAGAACATGCTCGACGAAATACGAGATGAATTGAAAATCTTGATCGATACAAAGACTGATCATCACAAGAGTATTATCGTGAATGATCTGTCTTCAGCAGAAGTGAAGATGGGGACTGATCGTAAACGACTGCCGTGAGACGTTGTGCTAAAGTGCAAGGGAGAACTATTACATGTGAGAAAGATTCAGTCAGACAAGCGGAAAGACTTATTGAAGGAAAATCGTCATATTATAAGACAGAGAAACATTGCATGTCTCTTAATTGACGGCGAGCCAGCATTCCTCACGATTCATCGGAACGAGAAAGAGCTTGCCAAAACCCCGACGACCATTATGATACAACTTGCAGATGATTCAACATTATCATATGCGCTTTTCAAGATAAAAATCGCTGAAAATGTCAAGTTGTTTCAGCTTGACGTCGCAACTTTTGCATATGTACCAGCTCTTGAGCTACAATAGCATTCGCTGAGCAGCTCTAATTGCTGAGGGTCACATTAGCAATCTTAGCAGCATTAGCAACTTTTTCGACTTTCTGCATCATGTTAGATAAATCAATAAATGAATCAATGAATTTAATATCAAATAAATCATTAGATAAATCAATGAATTGATTATTTAACTAGTTATCTAACCATCTATTTAAACGAATTTTTGACTATGTAGAGTGCTTAGTAGAGAATCATGAAAGGGAGTCATGAAGGATGTTTGGTAGGGAATCATGAAGGAAGTCATGAAGGGTGTTTGATAGAGAATCACGAAGGAAGCTGTGAAGGAAGCCGTGAAGGATGTTTGGTAGAGAGCCACGAAGGGAGGCATGAAGAAAGTCATGTAGGTTGAAAGCCATGTAGAAAGCACTGTTTGACGCTTGTTATGCGCTCGATCGAAGCGTATTTTGAAGCATGTAGGATGTTCGATAGAAAGCTCGATAAGAAGCTTGATAAGAAGCTCGATAGAAAGTTTGATAAAGAGTTTGATATCGAGTCATGAAGAGTGCTTTCTATTGAGCCAGTTAGCATGTGCTATGAAGCATGTATGAAGCATACTATGAAGTAGGCCATGAAGTAGATCATAGAGCGAATGACGCGTGTTTGAACACGTCGCATGAAGCATGTTTTGAAGCGAGTAGACTGATGAGTAGAATGACGAGCATGTAGAGTGGCAAGTAGAGTAGTGAACATGTATGTAGACGTTTACTCATTGCATTCAAAAATATAAAGGTGACTTTTACCTGTGTACATGTTTTTAGCCGGTTTTTATTTCGCCATCGACCAAAAAGCGACCTGTCAAACATTTTGTCGATGACATTTATGACATTATAATAATATTTGCAGCATATGTTTTGCATGGGCAAATCATATGTAAATGTTATAAATGTAAGTAAATGTTAATATTAAAACATCAAATTTTATTAAAAGAAATTAGCATAGGCATTGCACAAGCACTCTAAGTAGGTATTTCAACCCTCTTTACATAGGCGAGGCTCATGAAGTCCGGCCCGATGCCAAGAATTTTTTCCGGCTCTCGCGAGGTGCAACTCGAATTTTCGCCATCATACTCTTTATTTGATTTTTCATTCTTGCACTGACTTGATTGCGCTATGCTACCGCGATACAAAAATGGAAAACCTGCCCACGTCTAAAAATCACGAAAACGCCGAGAATTGAGATCATAATCGCTTTGAAAATCACCAGAAATAAAGACTGGGCCGAACGCCCCAAAATCACAAGATAGAAAGACATGCAGCGACTCCTAGGTCCTCAAGTCACGAAAACGCATGCCGACACCGACTTCGAATGCTGCTCAGTCGTGTAAATGAAATCCACATCGCTTCTTACTCCACCCTAGACGACGCAGAACATAGCCTTCAACAGCTGTATAGTCGCACGCTTTTTCGAGCCAGCTATCAAGCCAGCGACCAGCGCGGCTTAGCGGACACACGATGTCGATGCAAAATCCTCGGCCAATCCAGGGAATCATCGTGGTCCCACCAGAACAGAGCTACGAAACCTCAACTCAACGGGATGTTAAAAGAAAGGCTTGGCCCCGGGGTTGACTGGCAGAGACCATTTCATCTTCGGTAGTAGAAAGTATTCGGGTCCTTGCAGTCTTTGAATTCTGCTCCGGCCTCGACACCGTACTTCAGAATCATCTGCGCATATTTTTCCACGCTCTTCATCTTCTCGATCTTCTCCGGGCTCCATATGCCCGTCTTGAGACAATAGTGCACCAAGTCCTTGAGGTGATGCGCAAATAGCATCAAGCCGTGGTCTTGAAGGTTGACGACTGTGATCATATTTAGGTGCAAGGCCACAGTCTGGCAGGCGTTTTGAAGGGCGTCAAAATCTTCCATCAGGAATTTCATCCACGTCTGTAAAGCCGTCGAGAATATCCCTGGCCGCTTTGCTTCGCCCATGATCCCAAACCACTGTTCGATCTGATTCCCAACCTCATGACCGAATTTCCCTTTGAGCAGGTCTCGGCTTGGAGCTTGGACGGGGGCCTCGACCACCGCTTTAGGCACTGGGCCTTTGATGTGTTTGGCTATTGGCCCGGTAGTCTCCACTCTCTGCGCGTGAGCTTCACTACCTAGACGCTCGCCCTGTTCTTCATCCTCCTCTCGCTTTCTTCGCCCACCTCCACCTACTTTTGTGGTCGAGAGGTTGTCACCACCAGGGTGTGAAGCCGCCTGTACATCACGAGTTGCTTTGGCAATATCTTTCAGGCCTTGAATCGTATGTTCCAGCCTAGCGCTCTCTGCAATCCCTGCTTCAACCGAGCCATCACTTTTCCTCAGTTTATCTTCCAGGTCTCTCTTCTCTGCTTTTAGCGTTGCCACGTTTGCATAAGCGGCATTTCGTGCTTGCAAGGCGTCCTGCAACTGCCTCTTGAGAGGAGCCTGTGCCTCATTATAAGGCATCTCCAGACGCTGATTTCGTGGCTCCAGCACCAGCACCTTCTCTCTGAATGCTTGTGAGACTTGTTTCTCGTCATCAAGCTGCCGTTTGCATTCCGAATGGTCGCACACATGGGGCGCTGTGACATCCTCCATTTCTTCATCATTGTCGTTCTTTTCGTTTAGCCGGAGCTGTAAGGATTCGGCTGTGCTCTTGGCTACGTCCAACTGCTTGGCTTGCTCTTTCAGCTGCCGAGAGGCATCGGTTTCCTCAGCCTCCTTGCGAGATAGTTGGCGTTGCAATGACGTGGCTTTGCCGTTGGCTTCTTTCAGTTCCAAGGCCAGCTCATTCAGCTCCCGAGAGAGGTCGGCCTTCTCAGCCTCCTTGCTAATTAGTTGGCTTTGCAGAGACTCGGCTGTGTTCCTGGTGGTCTCTAGTTGTTCGGTCACGTCGCTAAGCTGCTTAAGGACATTAGTTGGTATTGCAAAGAGACCACTTGAACGACCGCTTCGCTATATTCGTCACTTACTTCTTCTAGGCACTTGTTCGTGCTTTCCAAATCTTCGGTCAACTTTTGCTTCTCGATTACAGCTGCACTTTTTAAAGTTTGTACTTCTTGTCGTAATCTCTCAAGCTCTCCGTTTGAAGCCTCCTGTAGGGTGCGTTGCTTCTCAATCTCTTCATCCCGTACTTTCAAGGCACGCTCATTCTCTAAACGTACAATCTCGCTTTTCTTCGAGATCCCAGCGTCGGCCTCTAGAGTCAGTTTTCCTCGAAGATCGCCTAGCTCCTGTATCCTCTTCAGACTGCACTCATCTTCAAGTTTGCGCTCACTGTCAAGACGTTCTGCCTTGTCCAATTCAGCTCTGTCGACCTCACTTCTCAGCGTTTGTATGAGACCTTTGTTAATACCGGCCTCCGTCTCTAGATCTCCGGCTTTTTTATGTGCCGAATTGAGCTCGGCTGATGCTTTTTTGTATAGGGATTGCAGCTTCGCCAATTCCGTTCCATTGGTAGCGTCACGCAAGCGAATTTCCGTTTCTCTCGCCTGTTCCTCCGCCGATAATTCAGCTCGTGTTTGATGGTGTATTTGCTTCATCTCCAGGAATGCACCAGTGACAAGACTCACCTTTATGTTCACCCGCGCATTCTTGCTGTCCCAGGTCTTTGCCTGCCTCTCCATTCTTCTCTGCTTCATTCTTAACACTACATTTGAGGCTTTAAGCGACTCGTCCTCATCTCTCATCTCCTTAAAGATCCTCGAGCAAGCTTGTACCCTGGCAACTGTGTTTGGATGTTCAAACAACTCCACGTCGTCGGTATCATCTTCGGAGTCACTAGGGCATCGGAAGACGAGCACTGGTCCAGAGCCACTAGGTGGGTTGTCGACAGTAGCAAGCATTGAGTGGTCGATCGAATCAACGGCTTGTGAGTTGTCTTGCTCATAAACGACTATCGACGAGCTAGGCTTCTGGGGCTGTGTGATAGTCCCAAAAATTCCGTGATCCGAAAAATAGCATTTTAAGAGGTAGTACCCCATGGCCAGAAGGAGAACAACGGTTATGAGGTCGGAGATAAAGGATTGTAAAGGCTAGAGTTCCACACGTTAGCTTTTTCCTATGCCAAGCTCTGGAGTTTAGACTTACCTCATAGCCATCTTGATAATACAAGTGGTACGCGGTACCTAAGATGCAGGCGACACTGGCACTGAGAGCCGGGACTCGTAAGGCCTTTCGAAGTATCAAGCAAAAGATCACCGCCAGAGCAAGATGCCATGGTATGATAGTATCCATGATGTTTGCTGACGAGACAAAGATTGTACTCTCAATTTGAGCTAACTAAATAAAAATAGCTGACTCTCGGAGAGATCTTTCAACAAAGGGTGAAGCGGTATCGGTGAGAAGAGTATGGTGAGCTTCTGAGTTCTGGAGTGAGGAGCTCGACTTTATGCTTTCTGACCGTGTGCAGTGTATGATGTGTGAGCTCAAACCTTCGATGTTATGCCAAAATTATCAAAAGTATTTGATATTGATGGTTTATATCATGAAGGTTGTTACGATGTGGATCAAGAAAGTTGTACGAATAAATACCACGGAAAGCCTAGGAAAGTGTTGGTCGGCCGTGTGTTATCAATTCCAATGTCGCTAATTATTGTGTTGAGTTTTTCTTTCTTCACTTTCAGCGGTGCCAAAACAAAGATTTGGCACATCGACCACAATAGCCACAAAGAACCCCTTAACGATGGTAATTGTCACCGACAACTACAATGCTTATTAGACATCATCTGATGGCGCGATCAGCGTCTACAACCCAATAAGATTGCTATTCACAACCTCTCGCTGATTTTGAGAGGTTGCTAGACCATCTGCGATTTGCTCTAATTCAGGAGCAACGCGGACCATCACAGCAGCAATGGGGGGCTTTCTGTCCATGAGATTTCAGATCAGAGTTACCGTATACCCATAACGATCTATATACATAGAAGGTATTATAGTATATATAGCATGATGACCAAATATATATAAGAGCTGTGTAAAGGAAAGAGGGTACAAATACAAGAGAATCCCCAACGTTTGGCCCTATGAGGTGAATATGTTCAACACCCGCTAACATTCTCATGCTGAGTCACATTTATGAAATCACGTTCTGAACGAAGGTGTTGGTAACCGACGGATCAAACATCATAATTCCATCTCAATAGATGTCAGGGTCACACTCAAACACCTCGCACGTCATGAAGAGACTTTGGAGCGGTGTTTCGAGTTTTGAGCCATACAACACGGACATGGATGAGCTGAGGAGGCAGGTTTCTGGCCTGAGATCTCGACTAGGTTCGGTGGCTCCTGCAACTGTGGCAGGTGGATAGGTGGCTTGTTTGCGAAAATCTGAATTATCTAGAGCCATTGTCAAAGCACTGAAATGAATGTTCTTCTTACTCACACTACCACCTTGGAAACTCTATAGATGTTTAGCTAATGCTGTCATCTTTCATCAAAGAACTGCATTGAGTTGCTGGTAAAATCCAGGGTTTTATGGTGCGTAGTAAGTTTATTGGCTATTATATGTAAGGTAGCTTTAGGGTGGCTCGGCTGGTTCGATATAGCCTGACAGTAGAGTTAGCCCTATGGATCTCTGAAAGTGTAAGGGCGACGATATCTTACCTTTCATTCGTTTGTATTGTTGATGCATTTGTGGTTCAAGGTCTTATTTCTTCGCCTAATTTCCGGGAATCCCATAGCAGTATGCGTTTTACGAATTTTCTAAATCGTCACTTAGATCAAGACTTGTTTCATATTTATCATTTGTTTGTGGTATTCGCACTTACAACCACGGCCTGAAGCGTCAATGACCCTATGCCCACCGGAAGATCGAACCCTCCTGCACGCTGTTGGATTTTCCATGTTCTATATCATCGCCACATTGCAGTGTACGGACGTACTTCTCATGCCGTATTCTCAGGGTGCTCATCCTTCAGTAGTCCCGTGTAGGCCATAGCAGTTAGACCCACGACAGCAACGCCCAACCTGCCTACCCCACCAACACTTGGCTTGAAAGCCCCTTCTCCAGCATCCTCGTATTTGAGAAGTATCGCCCCACACCATACACGACAACCCCACTTCCCGAGCCCAGAAGCCCCAGAACTAGGCCTATTGGTGCCTGATCTCGCTTAGATCTCTCGTTGAAGGATTCTCAGCTGCCATTTCCAGCTGCGCTATATAAGGAAGGGCATTTGCTGGAGACTGTCGTAATGAATCGAGATCAAAATGGCCGAATCTGTTGACCGCAATGCCTAGCGCATAAAACCAAGACCTGTACGCAGCCAGGCGCGGAAGGTACGTCCAGCGGCGAGATGATCGCGAGCGGTGGAGCCTGTATTCTTGTAATTCGGAGATCTGATTCGAGGAAACATAGTCCTCGTGCTTCCCTGGTCTAGAAGGCGAAGCGTACCTACCATCAGGGGTGGAGAATGGCGCTACGGCCGAACCATATTCCAGAACATTTTCTGCTTGTTTAGAGGTCAGAGCGACAAGACTGTGTCAGTATTTGGAGGCTCTGGGGGTGGGGTGATGTTGTTGGGCCTAATCGACGATGAGGTTACTGTAGAATATGTTCGTGGAAGGTTTTGGCGAGTTGCATCATGGCTGGCTTACTAATGCCCGCTTGTTTCGTCCTGCTGTCGCTCCAACCTCTCGAACCTCCAACCAACTCCCACCACCACCACCTCTGACGCCTTTCACCTCTCAGCCCAGCCTATAGCTGAGTAAACGTCCAAGGAACTTCCCTTGAGACAAACGCCCTGCCAAGTCATCTCGTACAGTCGTTCCATTTTCACTTTCAGATACGAAATCCCAACTGCATGCTAAGCATTTCACTGCTTCCCCTCTTTGCTAACTGTCTTCCATAACCCATCCGTCGTTAACCGCGATGTCGCCCCCCCTACCCCAGCGTCTCCTTCGCTGCATCCAAGCACATGGCTTTCAGCTATATGGATTCGGAGAGAGTTCATGCTGAGTTAGGACTGGTTCCAATATCTCTCTCGTAATAGGAACAATATCTCTGGACAAGCCATACCACGTTACAGAAGTTTTAACCGTATAAAGATTTGTCCGTTTGAGCACTGTGCGTTTGGAACTCTTGCGTTCAAGAACGTGTCGTCAAGTACTATTTTTGTCATCAGACTCTACAATCCCTCCAGATATGTGACTCCACCGTTCAACTCTACCCGTCTGCAAGTAGGACGGCGAAGCGAGGCGAACTGTTAACATCTCATTGCGCTGATGCTAATTCTCAGCCTTAAGCCATCTTTGCTAGATATCTTGGGGCCTGAGAACCATAACTCCTCGAATCAAAGCTCCAATCTACAAGAATACAGAGGGTTTATTACGGAGCTTGATGCTGCAAGCTTTACGCCTTTTTTTCTATGATTAATACGGGACTTCCATACGAATCAATCATGCCTGTGGTTCCATTGTTCGCTTAAGATGCTGAAGATTCGAGATACTATTGGAGACCACCTTCCATGGTCCGTATTGACCAAAGCTGCAGCAATCCGGATCAGTCAATGAGGGGGTATCGTCGATCCTGTAACTGACTATACGGCCACATTACGTAACATGGGAACAACTCAAAGCTTACTCTACGAGGTGGAGGGTTTTCGGCTTTGTGCTTGGCATAATGTAGGCTGAAAATACTGTCCAAATGTGGAGCTGAATCTTTCAGGCTTCAATTACGAGAAAGGAAGTTCTCGGCCCAGACTTGGCGAACCTCGAGTCCAAGAACAGATCCGGATTCCCACTATCTATAGCATCGGGACTGGCTCAGTGAGCCAGGACAATGTCTATAAGAACCGCCTCAGTTCCTGAGGAAAAGGCCATTTTCTGATCACATCAATCAAAAGCGAGTAAATACACCTCAAAACACTTATAACCTCAGTCAACAAGCTTCTCTACAACATGTTGTTCAGCTTCAAGACCATTGTTGCCCTAGCAGCTTTCTCCACCGCCGTTGTCGCTGCTGTAAGCCTCATACTCCCCCCTCAGTATCATACCAAAGGACAGCCTCTAATGTATCACTGCTATAGCCTCAACCTGATACCACAGACAGCCTCATCAACAAGCGCTGGAACTGTCCACGCTACGACGAAGGCAACAAATGTGCCCAAGGCATTGCGGGCCTGTATCTCGGAGCTGGGAACAACAAGTCGCGACAGCTCGAACGTCTGATCGAGGAGTTTATCGGTTGGAAGGACCATGGCTGCAACAAAGAGGACCTCTATCTCGTCTGCGATGAGGATGGTGAACATAACGGTTGGGGCGCTCCAAACAAGCAATGGTACAACCCTCACCAGAACGAAGGCCAGTGTGATCACGACTGGAAGAACTGGTGTGAGAATGAGCATCCATACAAGCATTGCCACGTCCGTAAGTAATCCTTGAGAACCCTCATCATGGCAGTATACCGTATCTCGCTGACCTTGTGTCTATCTTCTACAGAATGCCGAGGCAAGCCTGATTGTATCTAAAGCAATTACCGAAGATGGTCCTGTCATCAATTAGGATTCAGGATTCATGGACTGGTCCCGATGACTGGCGCTTTTGAGGTTGTCTCGAGCCACTGCGCTGTCTTGTTGCGATCTTTTGGCCTTCCTTTGTCATACCATACTGTCAATCACTTAGCAACTGCTTTAAGTCTCGAGGTAGCTTCTTGATGCCCGAGACCGACGATCATTGGATGTGTCAACCGAGTAGTACATCTAATAATAGTCATGAACCCGAAACCAGAATACCTGAACTATTTCAGGGGCAATGATTGACAAAACAATTCCGTATCAGTGAATACTAGAGCTCCCCGGTCCCCGAGAGCTCTCTATCCAGCGGCCACCCCTTGTTAGAATTCCTTGATGTGTTTGTAACAGCTACGGGTAGCTCAAGACGAATCTCACAAAGCCCCTCGTATGCCGAATTTGTTGAGACAACCTCTTTTAAAGTAGAACAAGATTCATCCCCAAACAGCAATTTCGCCTGCAGCTTTGCTGCTGTTTTACTCACTTTGACGTATGCCCTGACGATTGCCAAGCTCAGGTGACCCGTGACTGAGTGGCCTAATACTCTGGCTCGGGTGAGAAGTTTGTTAGTGCCATCTTTCATCCAGAACGTATTACGGTAGTCATTACTCCGAACGTTACGTAGATCGAAACCCACTGAAAGAAGTCGTGGTTAGGATAGATAAGAATGGACTAAGTAACTCAAAGAAAGACTGTGATGACCATGATGATCGTCGAGAAGGTAGTAAACGCTATTAAGCATTGCACTTTCGGAAAAGCTATCCCCTCTACCTCCTATGTATTAGAAACTAATATAGAACAATTGCACGAATTACTCAAAGAAGACGAAAACTGAACAAGTAGTATTCAATGACACCCAACAGGTACGTGTTCCATCTACATGCAATATAATCTTTGAACCGCAAACGACATATATTCTAGGGTTCATCGAGAAACGACTGGTAATATCTTCAGCACACTATTGGGTACCCTTCCTCCGGGCAACCTAGCGCCCTCATTTCAAGATCTCTTCTGCGCTTGGCATTCAGGGTTACTCTAGGCTTAGCTAAATCTACTTCACCTCAATTTAGCCAACCAGCGGCTCCTCAGCAATCCCTGGGCCACCCACACATGCTGACCGCCATTGTTTTCGTAAATATCGAAGTAGTACTCCTATCGTAGAGCCAATACGGCAAGCCTGGTTCTAGGGAGTGGACTGAAGAGGAGCCGCGAGATAGCGCCATAGCTGATTGATAGTAGTAAACCTGTAGGGGTAGTGATGATAGTCTCGAAAAGAGAGATGGACGATATTACAGGCGCTGGATCCACCACTGTTGATTAAGGCTTTTAAATCATTCATGTCGACCCCCAGACGTAATAGAAAATTGCTGAAGAAATAGTAGTGATAGTAATAGTGATAGGAGGTAGAGATTGGCAATTGTCCCAGAAAAAATTTGATTCCTCGGCCACACGGCAACGAATTTTGATAAGCCAACCCTCATCGAACTATTATGGCGGAAGCTTAGAAGTACCGCGCGCAGGGCGGGACAGTCAAATATGACTGCCGTAGAGTGCATGTCCTGAATAAGTCTGCGACCTCCCAATCCATGAAAGTTAGGCATCTGGCGAGCATCCATCAGAAAAGACCTGGTATATAAAGATGAAGCTTCGAAAGCCCCTTACACTCAAGCCAACTCCTCCCGAAAGACACCTATATGGAAAGACAAAGAATGTAAGACATTCGGCTATGGTTTCACTTGTGCTTTTGAATGCGCCTCCCTTACAATGTCATTTCAGATCCAATTTGTACCAAAGGTTCACCGTTCGCCGCAATAAATCGATCGTAAAGCTGGAACTCCTTCTTGAGCGACATCCTACTGCCCATTCCCGGACCCCATTCACCTGTATCTGTATCCCCCTTCGTGCAACCACACCAAGTGCGCGAGGATCATCGAAATCTCCTAATAGACCAGCCCTTGCGACACAGCTCGCATGACGCTCTTGATGCAAGATATGGCTGACATTCTAGACATGCGGCACGAGTCGCAAGACTCTCCCACAAATACATGAAGAGGGCGTGCCAGGTGAGCAGCTGCCCTAACCATCGTGATTTATTCTTTCCTCTATCCAGCATTATGAGGGCTTCACCTGCCTGACCATCTTACTTCATTGGGTGTTGGCTGTTTCCTTGCTTTCCGTGTCATCCTCTGCAAAGGTGTGTCCGGGTATAGATTCATCTGGAAGGTGTCATGTGTTTGGACTATGGTCCTGTATTCTTAACCTCTGTTGAAGAATTATGACGCGCTCATCTGTGTCTAGGACTCGACTATGGATCAATTTAGAGGGTTGATGATCTGGTAGAAGCTAAGTATAAGCTCAGTGTAAGGTTCGAGGACCAGAATTATCTACTCATCGGCCAAGGAACGAAGTAACCGATACCATTCCTTTTGTTCCATAAGGGGTGGAAATTTTTTGATTCTCCACTCGAAACAGGCCGAAGTTGAGGGTGAGCTACAAGACCATGCTTGGTAAGAAAGTGATCCAGTCGCAGCTGGCCCAGTTATCTCAACAGTGGAACTGTGCCATGTGTGGGTACTTAATTATGCAAAGAGCTATCGAAAAAGTTGTGGCTTCAATCCTCTTGGGAGAACCCGACATGCTCTGCCTCTCGTCCTAACTCTAGCAATTTCTCCCGCATTATTTCTGCCCTTTTCTTCAAGCTCTCGTCTTTCAGACCATCAAATTTGCATCTATCAGCCCAGGCTCCAACACCATGTTGTAGAACATTCCTGGCCCTGGCGCGCCCCGCAGCAACATGGCCTATCGACCCATACAACGTCATTCTTTGGGCGGTTGATTTATAGACTCCTCGATGCAGAATGTTGTTGTTGTAGAACACTACGTCTCCAGCTCGGAGGCGCACGGACAATTGGTCAGGCAAATCCTCCGTGTATAGGTCTGCCGCCCTTTCCACCTCTGTGCGGGCACGGTTATGAGAGCCGGGAATAACAACCAAGCTTGCGTCATCATAGAGCGCGAGGTTCCACTGCGCATGCCAAGCTGGTTGAGAGAGCTTGGCGAGCTCCTCTGCTAGCGTCGCAGAGGGCGAGATGTCGTCTCGGTGCCAGCGAAGAGAGAAGTCGTATGTAGGCGTAACAAGCAGATTATAGAGTTCCATCACAAGTTGCTCCTCTGAGCATGAAAGCAGCTCTTTGACAGGTTGAACTACAAAGTCGGAGAAGTAGCTTGTGGTGAAAAGGTCGTGGAAAGGTAGATCAGGATGCATCAAGTGCTGGACCCCCCAGATACCCTTGGATACGTCGGACGACCACGGCGGAAATTGTTTAGGAAGGGTTCTTATATGGGGCCATTTCCCAGCGACGGCCAGTGATTTGACGTGCTCGCAAGCTTGGCGGAGGTCGTTGATTTGAGATTGGGATAGATTTGACGGGACAATTACGTAGCCGTGGGAGAGAAGGGCATCTTTGTACAACTCAGCCATTCTCTGTCTACCATGATGTGGTTGTCGAGACGTCGTCCCCAGGCGCATCTTCTTGACTTTGGTTGGGAGAGGACAAAGCCACAAGAGACGCGCGGAAGACGGATCCCTGCAGCCGCAGATTTTCTCCGTAGACGGTACTCCATAGATTCAACGCTTTCTTCTGTTCGGGGTTCTGTACGATATTCATATTAATCCAGTATCGACTGTTTATTCAACCTGTGCTCGTGATGGAGTCATTGAATCGAGATGTGGTCATGGTTACCTACCAAGAGTAAGGTTATTCCCTCAATGCGCCGACTGTAGCACCACAATTTATGGTCAAGACTGATATATACTAAGCGAACAGTACTTGAAATCCCCTACCTTTTGCCTAGCGATAGGCATGGCCCTTTCCGAATCTCGGGCATCAGCGGGGAGGTATCTCCCGGTCGTGTCCTCGAAGCTACATAGAATGGAAAAATGGCGCAATTGCGTTGACTTCCAGGTTCCAAAGGAGCATCTCTGGCAAGCGTTCGTTATCTCGAAGAGTACCTGTATAAAGTAGCAATATTCCAGGTGTTAGCCACTCTTGGTTTGGTTGATGTGGTTATGTTGACTAATGATACTGGAGATGTGGGTGAAAGCTCAGTCGGGGTCAGCGTCGTTCTGAATGGTCAGGTTAGTGACGAACTTCCTTTGATTCTATGTCGAACTTATTTATGCATTTTTGGGGGTTTATAAACAAGATTGTTAAGATTACTTTCGCCGGCCCACGTATAGTGAGTGAAGTCAAGTAACCTTTGCGTGGATATCCGACTTCTAAAAGTATTGTTCTGCTTCGGATGTGACCTACCTTTTTTTGAGTTTTTTAGCCCTAGAGCCTGGGTTCAAGTCATACCCAAGGAAGTCTTGATTTTGACCAGTTTATCGAAGCCACGAATGTCTACGAACAGCTTACTAAAAATTCTCGAGTGCTTGGGTCTTGTTGCATTTCGTATTGTATGTTCTCTCTTCGCTCTGAAGAATATCATCTGGTCTTGAGAGACAGTCTTTGCAAGCTGTACCTACGTGACTGAGGTCACTATTAGCTCACCTGGCTCCACTGATCGTTCTCTGAGGTTCCTGACACTCAAAGAGATTTCATGTCGGCTTTATCAAGTACGAATATCCCGTATGTTGTACACATATGTTCGAGGATAAATACGGAGACGCACATGGAAGTTTCTATTACATTCTCCTGCATCTCCGTTCTTTCTTTCATTACCTTTAGCCACGTTAAGTAGCTACAATCCCCAGAAGACAGAGTGACTAATCAACCATCTTACCTCTATTTCTTTACTTCCAGGAGACTTATAAGCCTTCCTATATCATTTCCCGCAATGGTGATTTCAAATGACTCAATTTTCAATCCTCTATGCCACGTCACTAATTACTAGCTTTTAGATAATTTCTCTATTTCTATAAAAGGTTTCTACGCATGCGTATGACAATAGCGAAAATAATCCGCCATTTGAAAGGTAAGCCAGGATGAGGTGGCAATTCCAGGGTGGGCAGTTCTAGAGTGGGTCGAAACTTCTCAAGGAGCTATACTTCATCAGCTGAACGACAAGCAGTTCCGCCGAAGTATGATGAAAGTGATAGAATAACAACTGACCACGAGTAGCGATGCATTGATCTGTTATTCTTCCGCAACCTTTATCGCCTTCTCGTGGTTCAGAACAATAAAATGATACAAGTCATGATCTTGTGTTTTTGACAATCATGTTATTCTTCTGATGATACATACTCCCTGAATCAATTAGCTATATACTTCGATAAAACGATCTGGTGAGCCATGGTAAGTTCATCAACTGCCGAATCTGAGAACCACCATGTTCTCACAGAGTACCCTGCGGCTCCCTGCAAAGACTAACCAGTCAACAAATCGATCTTACTCCCTAGGAAGTATACTACTGCTATAACCCACGAGATGCCTTCATCCGAAATATAAAAGGCCGCAACAGACCTTCAGGTCAGGGGCGACTCTCGGGGTTGCTGGTAACGATCAAGATCTTCCAAGAATCTGTTACTTTACCCAAACACAGAAAGCCACAGAACTTGAACATCTTCTTCAGCATTGACCGAGGCGAGATGACCATTGATTCTTTGCAAAGGGCCCTTAGGATCTAAAGATATTTCAACTGGATGACTGCCCTTACAACAATCCTTGGAGGAAAAACCTTGAGTTGTTCCTCACCAGCGTCTGTTATGATACGCAATTATCGCCCTCGTTCGCCTACAGTAAGGTAGTCTAGAGTGAGTGTTAAGAACCATTCACTCGCTGGTATGTGACTAATATTTGGGTGTGTGGTGTGAATAACACAATAACACTTGGTGTAGGGCGAAGCTGCACCTGGCGCGTCAACAATGACAAGACCCAACACCTCACAATCTTCGGTGATCATCCGTCTTCTATGAACCTCGATAACAGATGCTGTACTGGATTCCACCTTTGATGTTCTAAGAAATCCTTGGTAACACCTAGAGCTCCTCACTCGAGAGGCTTGGATATCTCGTATGTCACGCCTTCCCTTTCTGACACCTTCCAAATCCCGGAAATATGAACCAGCGTCGCCCATTCCCAGTCCTCCACCAAACATCTTACTAACAGCATTTGCAGAAAATGAGTACCTTACACAGTAACAACATTGGCAACGTCTTCGTCAACGGCACATGGCGCCATCCACCCTGCCCAACATGCCGCAAACCCCACAGCCCAGCCTGGTCATGTTGGGACATCTGCAATTCGTGCTTCGAGCGTCATCCATGGGGCCAATGCCCGACGATCACAAGATACCAGTTAGCTCCTATGGTGGCTATACCTCAGCCGGCTGCTACGGTTAGCTTTCGCCCAGTGCAGCCAGAACAGATGCCGCTACCTCAGATGGGATTGCATCAAGCACCACCGGATCAGGAGACACAGCACTTGCAGCAGCTCTTCCGACAGTTCCTGGTCGAGGAAAGTCCACAAATATTTCAGCAGTTCCTGCAATGGCGTCAAATACAATCGGCGCAACAGCAACCTATGATGCCGGCGCCAGTGCAACAGACACATCCGGCACAGCAACAATCTATGATGCCGTTGCCGCAGTATCAGGTACGATTCCACATGGGTGCTACAGTATCTCTCCAATCTCCTAGCCCGCAGATGCCACACCAAAGACCACTTCCTACTGGAGACGGGACACCGATGATATCACCTGCGACACCAACTCGGAGAACCTCCGTAACACCGAGGCGATTGAATCGGAGCGCTCAGAGCAAGGCTTCGTCCAGAGGGTCAAAGAAAGAAGATAGGTCGAGCCTAGCGCCAATCTTCGACCCAGCAAATATGGTCTCCAAGAAGAAGAAGCGTCGTCGTCGCAGGTGCAAGAAGCACCATGCTGACCGCGCAGAGTTCGAAGCGGGTGATCAGTCGGAGGCCGAAGAGGTTGAGGTGAAACAGGAGGTAAAGCAAAACGTAAAGCAAGAAGCCAGTTCTACGACCTTCGCGGCGTTCAACGGTGGACCGTCTGGTGCGAACAAGGTTGATGCGAAGCGAGAAGCCATGAAAGAGGACCTGGCTGCCAGCCACGCAGAAGTCAACATGGATCAGTTCAAGGCTGCAGATGGAAAGGTGCGGCAAAAGTTGAAGCAAGACGACAATTCTGCAAATTCCGCACCGTTCAGTGGTGAACAATCTGAGGTTGAAGCGTTCAAGGTGAAGCAAGAGGTGCAGGACTTCTGCTTTGGGCGTCCTATATGCGACAACACCAGACTAAAGCCAAGGGTCACACAAGAAGTCAAGCATACAGTGAAGCAAGAGCCAAAGCAAGAAGCTAAGAACGTTGATCAGGCCGCTACTTGCCCAGGATATAGCGCCGAGCAGTCCGAGGCTGGAGAGTTGAAAGTTGAGCAGGAGGTCAAGCAAGAGTTCCAAGCTTCCATTCCCGCAGAATTCATCAACGATCGTTCCGAGACGAAAAAGCCAAAGGTGAAGCGAGAGGTGGAACTAGAAAACCAGGCTTCCATCCCGCCAAAACCAGAAATCACTCATTCCGAGGCTGGATACTTCAACGTGGAGCACGACGTCAAGAAGGTGGTCCGTTTGGAGAAGTCGGAGGTTCGGCGGTATATGGCACCTGCATCTTCTAACACGACCCAAGGGATCAAGGTGAAGGCCGAGACGGATGAGGGTGGGGAGAAAGCCCAGCACGACGTATTCACGAGAGGGCGTGCGTCAAAGGCATTCCATGAGCACGTGGTCACTGAGGTTATGGGTCCTAAATTTGGCGCTATCGGATCCGCTATGCCTTCACATCCTGGCTCAGCTCCATCTCGCAACGGCCGAGATGATCAACACAATGGAGATGCCCACCGCAGCGACGGCGCTCATCAGAAGTGGAACGCATGCCACAACGAGGATGATCACATGGATGTAAAGCTTGACTGGTCTGACGACGATGAGGACTTTAAGATGAAATACGAGCCGTTGGATGAAGAGTTCCCCTACTTCTAAGACAAGGAAACAGACCTCTGTGGCTCGTTTGCTATCAGACGCGCGGGTCGACAGATAGATAGGTATGCCCTAATTTTGAGAAGTGGTCTTGTCGAATATTTGGTGGCGATTTTCATGCCTACAAGATTGTGTGGCATAGGCCTTGCAGTTGATTTACGATTGATTCTAGGTGCCTAGATAGTATCAGCTTTGATGCTCCATAGGTGCAGGTAGGGTTGTAGAATAGCTATGTACCACTTGAAGAGTGTCCCACATACTGAAGATGCCTTTTTTGTTTTGACTCATAATCGTACCGCAGCGCCCGCTTTTGATCGTTAGTTTTATCGTTACTATTTTGTAGTATTTTGGGGGAGCAGCAGCCCTCGAGAGTAAGAAGTCGATCGTAACAAAGCATCAAATCGAAGAACATGTAAGGTAGACGACTGAGAATACGAGCAGCAGCTAACCCGGCTAATGAGGAGCCGGGGAGCAGGTCAAAAAGAGCACATCTAGGCCTTGGAGCCCTTGACGGTTCAATAATAAAACCAACGTGGTTGAGTAAGCCTACTTCGCCCATTACTATCACGGATAGGAGTAAGCCATCTCGGACTTTTTTTCGTTTTCGGAGGAAGGCCGACCACAATGCGCCGACGGCCAAACGCCCAACGCTGAGAAGATGTGGTTATGCAACATGCCGAGTTTATGTGGAAGCACGTTACGACCTTCGAAGCCATTCAAAAGTGCTATCACGTCCAGATCTCCATGACCCTAAGAGATGCGCCCGACTGCTGGAATGCTATCTATCCCAGGAGCAAGCTAGAAATCTTTCCTCAAAGAATGAGCAGCCCGAACATCGAAGTAGCCAGATTTAAGAGACAAGGCACTGGAATCTAACCCTCAATCTTATCCAGCCCTCGCATGGGTCAGCCTCCACGACGGCCGAAACCGAGTCATCGAGCTATCGAGCCATACCATCAAGCGACTCTCCTCCAGCAGACATAATCCAGCAGATTGTCGAAGGCTATCGGTTGAGCTAGGACGGCATCTTGCCATGTCTGAAAGGCAAACAACTTAACGCCAGTATGTTATGGTAGCAAGAGTGAAGAAGAGTATGTGATTCGGGATGTAGACATGTGAAGAGGTTAGTGAGGAGTAAGAGGACAAGAGTGCAGCGAAATATAAGGTACTTGGCCGGCGCTGCGAGTATAAAATTTGGAAATCGATTCGTACGAGACACAGTTCAGGCTGTTGACCAGGTCTAAGTGCATCGAGCAAACAGTCGAGCAGCGAAGCAAACAAGTAGCTAAATGATTAAATGATCAAATGGAAGATAATCATTGACATACAAATACAGATTCAAGACTGGTAAACTTACTGTTCAACGACTATTTATATAGCAGATACTCCAAGTCCCAAGTAAGAGGAGCAACCGCAGAGCCCACCCTCATTAAATAAGATATAAATTTCCAAACGATGTTCAGCACATATTAGCGGAGACAAGCCTGTCTGACCGCGACCAGAACGCCTGCTGATGCTCCCAGATGCCGCCGGCGCTTATAACGCTTAGAAACGCCCCCAATGCATGTAACGATTGTGTCTTTCCAAGACACTGCGCCAATCCCCTAATGTTTTTTGGACAATGGCACCTACCGGCGCTACTCCGATACAGTGACCATATCCGATTCCAGTTATACGATGGACTTGCCCTACTCTTACAGGGCCGTTGTGGCCTTTTCTCCAGACGAATGATTTTTGTGGCATTTGAGGATTTTTGCGTCTCCTCCTACTATATGGCTCGCGTCGTCGTTTCCGTTCTCTCTTGTGTAGACTCTCTCAAGAGCACTTCCGAGCTCTGCGGGCTTGTACCCTCCTCTTTCTTTCCCCCAGCCTCGAGGCCCCGGGCTTCCCGGACGAACCTGGCCTGCTTTCTCCACTGTAAGAAAAATATCCGACTGCCGTGCAATTGTGCCGCACAGAAGGCACAGTGTAGTATAGGTGTGGCGACCTTGAAGGCAATCTGCCATTGGTCCCACAAGCTGCCGAAGAGATACATGGTAACGATAGTCTCGAAGATAGTACCGCCAAAGGTGGTAAAGCATGCAAACATGAATAGGCGGCTGAGGAAATGGTGGGAGTCGGGGTACACGCGATAGAGGATCATGGCGATGTGAGGTAGCAGCTCGCAAACAATGTCAAACGCACCTGTATTGGATGTGGTCAGTCAATGGCCTAGCCAGGACAAGGCAAGAGAGGCTCACCCCATACGCAACAAAGAATGAATTCTATCGATGCGTCTTTCTCGCGCGGAATATCGAGACTAATTGCGATGGCTGCCTGAGCCACCAAGATTGTCCCAATGTGATGGATTGCCGACACAGGCGAGATCCGGACCCGGTAAATGAGTTCGAATATATACATGGAGACCAGGAGATTGGCGCAGACTACCAGAATATCCCCCAGAGTCACTCTCGACCCAGGTGCATAGGGTTTATGTAGATAACCGGTCCGGAACGCAACGTCTATGAAAGGATACACGCCGGCGATCAGGATCACGAGTTTGACAGCGCCGGCAAAATGGTTATTGACGAAGCTTCGACGATTGACCTCGTTCTGCCTGGTGAACATGTCGCCGTACATCCATTTTAGGAGCCATTTCTCGACAATGTACTGCTTGATCAGGAAGAATACGACGAAGATGATTGAGATGGTTAGGCCAGAGTAGGGCGAGAGTTTGGAGAGTGTGGAAAGTGGGGTGTGGCGAATATGCTGATCACCGTCGACGTCGACCATCCTGTGTCGCTTTTTGGTTCATTCAACGGTTAGCAGATGCGAGGCCGTATAAGTAAGGGGGGGGTGGATGATGAAGGATGACAATGAAGAGGAGAACAAGCACCTTAAATTGAAGAAGAGGGTCCTTCATGGTGTCTATGAAGCTGACCAATGTGATTGTCGCTGTGAAATGAGCTGAGACGTTGATTAAGGTAGGCCATTGATTGATTTCCTTTGTCGGGGGGAGCTAATTCTTAGCTTTCATCGCTGGAATAATGGGAAACGTGTCTAAAGATATGACACGGGAAGCTAAGAGCAGCCCCGGGCTGAGATACCTTAGTCCGATGGTTATATTACCGAGTAGCGGGCCGCTTTGTCTGTAAAGGCTCTAGACTCCCCCCCCATCAAGGGGAGAACTCGGCATTGGTGGTATTCTACATCCATCTGCAGGTGATAGCCTGATAGGCCATCATCGTAAGGACAGGTAAAGATACCTACTGTATCGGTATTCTCAGCCACGGATGATTACGTACTAGCGTGGTTTCAGCGGAGTTACCCGATTACCCCTCCTGCTCCCGTCAGCCCTAAGTACACGGTAAGCGTTATGACCGCGTATTTCCTCGTTATTTATTACCCTATTGTTCACAGCGGCCTCACCGTAGTTTAGCAGAGCTTAAATGATAAATATAAATGACTTCGCCACTTTGAATGAACAAGTTAGATGGGAAGTCAACTTGCCGCATAGAGTACTGTGTAAACACTACTCCCACAGAGTACATCTTCATGCACTCCTTCCATTGCAGTGAACAATGCGTCATATACGTGACGAGTCTCACGTAATCAGTTTTGGAGGCATATAGGTAATTGGTACGTTCGGAAAGGGCCACGTGGGGGGGGGTTTGGGTGGCGGTAATCTTTTGCGAGATCCACTTCTACCTTACCGAGGTACTTATGGAAGTATACGGAATACCTCCGTACGGACGTATCAATACGACCAGGCCCATCCCGTGCCTCCTCCTCGACTCACCAGGCCAAAGCTCGCCGCTAACCGCGGCTGAGCAGGACGCCAAGAGCCAGATAGGGGACACGATTACATGAATTGCGAGTTGCGAGTTTCAGAATGTTCTTTTAGCGGCACGAATAATACATACCTTACCTTACCATACCTAGTGATAATAATAAATTCAATGTGTGGTGACTGGTGACTGGTGAATGTTCACGGCAGCGACCTTTGGAATCACGGCAGCCGGCCTGGAAGGCTGGAAGTCTCAGTGTCTATCCTGGCCCGTGTAACAATACAATGATGTCACCGTCGCCAACAGGGATCTCGTCGACACTCTAAGACAACAACTACAACAACTACAACTACAACTACAACAAATACAACAACAGCAAGAATGTATTCCGTACAGCTGCCAGTACACATCTGAGACAGCGCGTTTACGTTGAAGCAGTCTAGTACACAGCCCGATCACAACACGGGACAAGTGGCACCACGGCACTGAAGTCATACACGCCGACTCAAGCAGGCTTCCGAATCACCCCGTCATCGTGTACTCGAAAGGTAGCTTTCAAGTCGTATTTCTCCTTTCGCCCTGTTTCCATGACATTGTGTCGTGCGGTGTGTACGAAAAGCCAATCGGTGCATATCCAGGAGCTTGCGTGGTTTGGTCGGGTCATGAACTTCCTGTTCTGTATCAGGCTTTTATGCGGCCAAGCGTGGTGGACCCAGGCCTTTGGAGTCAATGATACCCACAACATGATCGATTTTTGCCGAACTGAAGTTCCGATAAGAGTCTGACAGGTCAACAGTGTGCGAGACTAAATCAATGTACGGGTAGTTCTTGCAAGACTGATATCTCTGGCTGTCTACATCCCTTGTTGCCCTTTACGAGTCTCTTATTAGATGTTCCTTGATGTTAAACGACCAACTACAACTCTTCCAAGTTGACTGTATTCGAGATCTAAGCCGGAGCCGAAAAATGACATTGCGCGCTGCAATACTAGAACCTCTTGGACACTGGCCTCGACTCTTCTTGTCTTCGCCTTTGCTAGAAGTGCATTGAAAGATGACTGCTTCCTTACAGCGCTCGAGCTCAACCAAACATGAGAGACAATCTCTCTTCCAAGTCTCAGGCTTAAATGTCGCTTACAAATAGTTTATACATATTGTATCTATCATAGAGTTATGGTGTTGTGGTGCTGAGTGTATGCGTCAGACATGGTTTCTGCATGGGACAAAGGATGAAGCCTTGTTCTTTCAAGACCTCTTTCCGAGCCGTTCTTAACGAGCTGCTTGTTTTGTTTCCAAGACTAGGTGTCATTAAATTCTGGACTTCTTACGGCCAGTGGCCGTGAAGAATGCTCAAACTCGGATCGCCTTAAGTGCTAGCTACGGTGGGGAACCACCAAGTTGTCTGTCTTTTCAAAGCATCAGACACCCTAGTATCTCGAGTTTTCTATCTAGGTACACCGTCGCATCTCCCCTCGATCAAGATTGGCACCTAGCCCATCTGAAGATCAAGGGACTTGACAATCTTGGAGTAGCCGAAGCTTACTTGTCTCGCTGGTAGGCCTCAATCCCAACCGTTTTCATCACTTGTTATACATCAACTCTCATCTATACTCTTCTGTTTTCGATCACGCCATTGAATTCCTCGACACAGCAATGAGGCCGACGCTAAAACAAGCAATACACCTTTCCTGCATCAGCCCTCACAGCTGATGCCGCATAAAGTTACATATCGTGGGTGTGTTTTACTATTTAATCGTTGGTTAGGCCAACAGGTGACGACCATGTGCAGTGACCAGTCGTGTGCTGATTACCAATAGCATGAGGCTGAGCAAAGAAGTATATAGCTCCGTGCTAAATCAATCATGCCATTTGTTTCAGCGTTATTCAGGCCTCCCATGCGTTGTGGGTCAGGCCTACAAGCGATGATCCAGACTGGACTTGCCAACACTTCCATCACCGTCTTTCGTGAGTCTAACCCGGCCTTACCTACTACCCAGAACCAAGTATTTCTTGCAATTTGAGTGCTCGGTAAAGTCCTCGGTTGTTTCTGTGTGTCTTCACAGAGTTCGTGCCAACCTGTTTGATTCGAGGCCATCGCATACATTGATTCATTTATCACGTCTTTCAATATTTTCTCATCAAGATAGGCAACCTTTCAATACCTACTTGCGCCCCTTTGCAAATCTCGTATACTCATTGTATCAAACATCATCAAGAAGAGGATAGGGGCCTAAGTGATAAGCCCACAAACTTGAGACCCCAGATACTACTTAAGCAACGACTTCCGCTGGTGACGAATGCCTGGATCAAACCCTTTCTACGGAGTACACCTACCGGGCGTGAGGATTGGGCCAATCTGTTCTCGACACCTACGATCCGCGATCTTGGTGATGGGAAAATCACCAACATCTTACATTTGGCCCTGCACGAGATCTCGCCGTGGCTGTACCTCCCTTGAATATTTACTGGTGGTTTTGCCAATACCGTGGAGTCGTCTCTCTCGCTCTCAAAACCTCCATGCTAAAGCCATTCCAAATCCAATCCTTTCCCAACAAAACAAAAGTCCTGACAGTAAAGCTTGACATTCAGCTTCTCCGATTCATTTAGTTTCTCGTGCTCAAACTTTCCGCGGACCGACTCAGCAGCTTTTCCAAGATCTAACATCCATGAATTTGCTACGTGGTCGACTTATTCCAGAATATTACTCCATCAATCGGAATATCAATTAACCTTCCTGTGCCCAGACTGAGCCAGATCTAGAGTGAAGAGATCTACGACGGTAGTGATTACTCTAATTTACGGAGCGGTTCTGTACGCAGTAACCAAGTCCTCCCATAATTGCATTTCCATAAAGGACTCGGTACGACTGCATATCTTAATCAAGCCTGCCGTAACTGAAACCACGCTGCAAACTTCCCACCACAGCAGCACGAGCCCATGGTGGGTTTCCAACAAGCCCAAATGCGATAACCGTTCCCCGTTTCCCGTCCTTCACTGCCAGAGTCTCACTAATTCTCAAGGGTAGAAGAAAATCCTCATTCTGCGTATCAAGTTCAATACTCACCAGAACCCTCAGGATCCGATTATGGAACTTCTCCATTCCCGGCTTTACCGCATAATATAACGACATAGCATCACGCAGACCGCAAACGATTCCCGCGCCTCTTCGACCGTACAAAGCATCATTTCGTAGTGGGCAACTTCGCGCACTTAGGGCTTGTACTGGATCCGCGTTATCTTTTTGCCGTCAGTCTCGTGGCGATGGACAATGATGATTGCGACCTACATACATACAAGTTTCCCGTGGAATTCCGGGATTTTATATACATGGGGGCTGGGGAGGACGATTTCGGTATCTTCTACAATGTCAGACAGGAAGGAACTGGGTCTTGGTTTTTTTAGGAAAGTGCGCTAGATACCTTAGGTAGGGGTGTTGGATGGTGGGTGGATGGTAGTGTGGTTGGCAAAAGTGGTTCGGATAGAATGCTTGTTTGTCGTTGATGGTGTAGTGTAGAGGAGCGTGAGATATGTTCGTGTTTGCGAGAAGTCGACGTTATGTATCTCTTCGTTACATCAAGCTCCAGTGGACATGATGCTCCGCAAGAATGTCAACACTGTGTAAAAGCCATATCAATCGCATTGATGATATGGCAGGGTAGAAAAGTATCCCGACATTTCTTAAACTGTAGTTACATGCAACTCCCCACATAGATACCGTTCGTTACCTTATCGCGTACAGTTCGCACGCAAAGAACAGTTTCCAAGGGTATATTCACAGACCGAGCGGACCCAAAACATTATACATAGAACCAAAAAGGAAATGTCATCCACAATTTACATCACGACACACTTCCCACCCCTCACCTCCCTCTCAACCTCATCATCCCTCCTCTCCCCGTCCTCCTCTCTCCTCCTCCCCCTGCTCCTGCCCAACCACCCCTTCTTTACCGGCTTTTCCACCCTCATCCCGGGTCCTGCACTTCGACTTCTCACCCTAACGACTCTCTCCGCTGCATCCACAGATCGTGTCCTCGCATTAGAGATGAACGACGAAACGCTCTGTATAGTTTCCAGACGCCGCGTTGAAGGCCGCACGAGCGCAGGCGTGGACGCGGCAAAGGAGTTGCGTTGGGAGATGGAACTTTGTTGGGCGACGGACAAGCGTCGCTGGGGTGAGCCAGGGCTTCCAGCCGCTCCTAGGGCGCCTCGAGGGGGTGAGGGGGTGGGAATTCCTGCTGTTCGGATGCCTGGAGGCAGTTTGCGGGCTTGTGGGGGTGTTTGGTTATACCGGTTGCGGAGATTGGCGAGCTGTTGGGCGCTAGGCATACTGGGGACGTCGGCGATATCTGTTGGCAATGGTTGGTGGTCTTGCGTTTCGGTAGTGGAGAGGTCCTCTACACGAGATGGCGGAATTGGCCCGGGAGACTCTTGACTTAGGCGATCAGGTGCTGGGGGCAGTGGATAATCTAGACGATGCTGGAGGTTTGCACCGGACAACGTCAGGTTCGAGGCTGGGAAACTGCCGCTAATAGGACTTGCAGGTAGAGATATTGAATGGCCTGGGCTGCGGCCTGGAGAGATTCGAGGTTGGGGAATAGGCGAAATTGGGGATGTTAGCCTTGCCGTCTGAGGTCTCCTGATGGATCCCGTCGTACGAGCTACGAAAGCAGAGGCAGGTCTTCTATTCGGCGACGTGGGTTGGCTGAGCGGACTCGATTCAGATAGCCCGCTGAGCCCCGTACCTGTACGAGTACGAGGGGAGAATCCAACAGAGCTTAGCGGACTGACGGTTCTTGTGGGTGAATTTAAGGCTGGATGTCCATAACAGTCGTTAATCACTGAGCCTGGCTGTGGAGGGCTTCGGATTCTCTCCGGAAGAGAGCTTATCCTTCGTGAACCAGTATTTCGCATAGCTTCATACATGGTACTTGCTCGACGAGGTCGGTCTCCCTCCCGACTAGGTCGCCGCACAGGCTGTGGACCCCGTGGTAACAATGTTGAAAGTAGGTGTTCCGGCAGAGGCCTGTCTGGCTCCTTGGTGTACACGGGCGGTGGAGGCACCCAATTATCAGCATCACTTTCATGAGGCAACTCTCCACGACCATCAGCACGTCTATATTCGACACGACCTGAGTCGACTATACGCCGTGGAGGATTTCGTTGCCGATTTGCGGCTACAGCTGTAGCAGACCGATGAAGGGAAGTACGGGACCGAGGTTGAGTGTGCGAGTACGGCCCATCGAATGCCATCGAGGCCTCTTCTAATGTAAGGCCGTCAGTTGGGGAAAACTCATCGCGGCTAGCATCATGACTTGGTGAGCTCTCCTCGAGAGCAGAGTTGGGGCCAGATGTTGGTGACGATGAAGACTCGATCCTAGGTAACTCAGGAATATCGAAACTTGACGCGAGCACATCTGCAAGGCTGGCTCTTGTTGATCCATCTTTCTGCCGACGAACAGTACGCTGTCGAATGAGAGCAACCTCCGTGTCCATATCCATATCCTCTTCTTGCAGTAGCTCAGGGGTGCCTTCACCTAATTCAAAGGTCAACTCGCCAAGTTTTCCATCGCTATGCGTGCGATCGAAGTCTAAAACCACCAAACGGCCTCCATCGACAGGCGCAAAGTCGTCTTCGTCAATATTGGAAGACTTTGAAACACCGCCAGGCGCCGCTATTATCAAACGTTCACTGACAGACCTCTGTCCTTGTTCTGTATTCTTCCGGCTTACCCATCGCACAGCAGCTACGCCTGGAACCTCCGCAACTCGGCGTCCTTTAGCAAAAACGTTGCGATACTTATCAACCAAAACTTGCCACTGTGGTAACCTCGTCAACTCTGCGCTGTCACCTCTAGTCCGTGAAGTGGGTGGACTCCGCCCACTGCTTGAGGTAGGACTTGGACTTGCACCAGCCATTACAATGCCTTGAGGACTCGCTTCGTCCGTTTGAGATACAGTCGAAGTGTCCAGGCTTTCAGGGACACCATATAGCCACACATCCTTCCCAAGAAAGCCTGCTGCAGCGAGCTCGCCTCGATCGCTTGTAGCAGGTAGGGTGCAAGGTATAAGCTTGTTCTTGAGGCGTCCTGATCCGGCTCGATCATTTGGCTTCGGTCCCGTGAAGTAGGTAGTACCGTTCCTCAAGTCATCGGTGCGGACTGCCCTGAAACTTTCAAAGACTCGATCAAAAGTGAAAGTCCAGCTCGCGTCGCCTTCAGAATGATGCGGTAGGAGAGTGGCGTGACTACAGTCTCGGCTGCTATTTGGAAATAAAATCTGTGAGGTCCAGATATGGCTGATTAGATCACTAGCTGGTAAGTCCTGATTACCCTCGGTAAAGTAAGGCGCAGATAAAATTATTGTGTTTGGACTTTTGCTGTTTTGGGTTGTCCCGAGCAACATTGTTCCGTCACCAGAGAATGCAATGGCATCCACAGAGTCACACTTGACCACTCTACTCTCCGTTGATGGGGCATTTGTAGCTAGGGAGTGTAACTCAATCCCTCCGTCGTACGCAGTGACAAGTACCTCACCTTTTGGTGATAACGTAAGGGTGTTTGGCTGGTTGTCGAGAGAGACATAGCGAAGGCGTTTGACTTTGGGACCAGAAAGGTCATAAATATTGACCCGGTGGTCGCTAGATAAGACAGCTAGCACTGACCCATCATCAAGGATGGTTGCTGAGACTGGCCGTCGCAAGACCTTGAGCTCCCTTTGCACAGAAATCTTGGGGGACACCGTGTCTATGACATATATTCGAGATGAGCATAGTGCAAGTACCCAATGGCCGTTGGGTGAGAAATGAAAATCAAAGGCTTCACCGCCTGGAAAAGCCGAGGAAGAACTTGTAGTCGTAGATATGAAGTTGATGACAGTATGCCGGGGTCGCAGATAGGCTTGGAATAGGTTCCGCTTCACCTCCTGAACAAACTGCCTCTTCAAACGTGGTAGACTATTGTCGGTAAACGGCCCAGCGATAACGTTGTTGTTTATGGAAAAGGAAGGGCATCTCGACAGATGATGAGCGTAGAGATGGGGCGTCTGGGAGGCCTCGTGCCAGGCATGACTGACGAGGACGAGCGATGCAAACGACTCCGGATCGGTAAGATAAAGTATCCTACGAAAGCCACAAGGTCAGCCACTTCACATTCCAGCTGTCGCCGATGCGCACTTACCGCTCGATAATCTCAGGTGGCAACATTGCTACATTGAGCCTTTTGAAAGTGTCTTTTCCTTTGCTTGGCTTGTGGGTGTCCTGCACAAGCTCTTGTCTCACAAGTGCATCCCCTTCAAGACCGACTGGGTGGAGTGTTTCGTCATGCGGCTCCTGGTTGGTGTTGTGTTTGGAAGGGCTATCAGGCCAGCTTCCTAGAGGCTCACCCCCATTCATCTTAAGCATGCGGACCAATCCTTACAGCCATATTGTATTTTCAATGTCCGGTGCTTCGGAGGTCAGTAGCGACGCGCCCACCAGCATAGCAATCGCCAGTCCACGCCGAATTCCTTCGGAGCGGAGCGGAATTCCTCCGCATTATCTTCCGCTCGTGCCGCTCTAGTTCACCAACGTGCTAACTGGGAGTCAGCTTATAATCACCATGCATCACACACAGCTTGAAGTAGTGTGGGCAAGCACCTTCTTGCTTGTGGCAACGTCTTCTCTTTCGGCCTTGGACATACCACCAAATAACATGCGACTGAGGATCCACGTTTCAGATAGATTAATCTAGCTCAGAAAGCCGAGGATATCAGATAATTACGAGCTACAATGCGGCTGAGACGATAAAGGATGAGCATGAGCATGGAGGATGGAGTACATGACATTTTTGACTGTTGCCACAATCTTCTACTTGGCAGGTAGAGTCTGTCCTACGTACTTCGGCAGCATCTGAGGAAGTTCACACCTTGAAATACCTTTTTTTTAACAGAATCCACGACATATGACACTTGTCAATCTAATACAAGCTACTAGCCAGGCCGATCTGCTACGCAATTCTCATCCTATGTCTGACGATGTTTGAATATTTCCTTGAGAAGAGTAATTAAATAGAACATGCGAGGTACGTCTACATCTTCAATGATGCTGCGCTTCGGATAAAATCTCCATGCTCCACGGCGCCCACATACCACACAAGTGTAACAAAACACAGCCTCATCCTCGGGTGCCGATGCTCCTTTGTGAGACCAGCATACTCAAATCCCAAGCTTCACTTCTGCCCACCACCACCACCACCTCCACCAAGGAAGCCCAAGACACTTGACTTCATCCCCTTCATAGCCTCCTCCTGTAACATCTTTTCCTCTGCCGCCATCTCTTTTAGCATCTTCTCTCCGTTTTCTCTAATCTCTTTTTCAAGCATCTCGTACCCCTTCTGACCCCTCTCGCGCACCTGGTCTTGATACGTTTTGCCCTGGGCGAAACCCTCAGAGAACGACTGCTCCATGCCATCCGCCGCCATAGGCTTGATACCCAAGGCACTACCCAAAAGACCGACGCCCGACCGCTTTGGCCGTTTGGCACGCTCCTCGGCCAGTTGCTGCTGGAAACGCTCACGGGCTACTGCTTCCCGCGAGGCAAATTCTGTAGGAATTTGTTTTCCCGCAAAGGATTTCAAGACTTCGCGAATATCTGTGAAGTCCATGCTTGCGACATATTCAAGGAATGGGATCAAAGAGACAAGCTCCTTGTCTTGTAGGTCACCTTTCCATTTGGGAATAATAATAGCGTTTTCAGGCTGGAGCTTAGCATGGTGGTCTACAGTGTCAATGAGAATGACTTTCTTGAGATCCCGATTGAGATATGATAGATCCTAGTACTCGGTTAGCTAGCGACTGATCTGGTAAAGGGAGGTGATGGCCAACCTTTATGTACTCTCCATTTTTATACCGTGTAGCTTCACGGAACAGAGGCCACCTTATGATTCTGTACGGATCCAGTTTTCTTATGATAGGGTCACCAATCATGAATGGAACGCTGGTGAAGATCGCCAATTCGTAGTACTGGCTTAGATACCGTAAAAAGTAATCAACTCCCGGTCTCTTCGCCATCCGCCAGCCGTGCTCTCGGGACCATTCACTATGCACCAAGAGATCTTCCAAGCTCAATACTAGGGTATATGGTGGGTCTATCGTCGGATCTGATTTAGGGAGTAGTTTAGGAAAAGCGGGTTCGTTGTAGTAATCCAACATATCCCCTATCCGTGCACTCGCACGATTGTAGAACAATCCAAAACCCCACCCTGATGGTGCATCTGGGTGGTTTGATTCCTCCTCGGGAGTTTCCCAATTCCTTCCAAGGTAGATTGTGCCGACAATTGACAAGCCGAAGAAACCGGCATATAGCCAATTTGCCAGTCTGTTCCGCCTTCGGTCCATTGATGATATGTACGCACTTCTTGGTAGATTATCTCCCCCTCGGCCTCCCTTTGATGGGTCTTCGGTGATGTTGAGACTTGCTGGGTCTGAGTGCGCAGCCGATGAAGTGGCACCCAATTCCGAATCGAGTGTCGAGGGTATACCCTGAGTCAGATCTGGTAGTGGGCCAAGCTGTTCTTGCTCTTGTTTTTGTACTCCAGTTGGATCAATTGCAGATGGGGAGGTGAATTGAGGAGTAGTGTCCGTAGCGGACGATGAAGAGGTCTGGAATTCATCTTGAAGCGTTGAGTAGTCGGGGTGAGAGTTTGACTGAGGGAATTGCGTAGATGTAGAATTAGGGCCTGAGCTTGGATACGACGGCTCAGTATTTGCATTTGATGTCGAGTTAGATTGGAATTCGTCCTGCTCCCTCGAAAAGTCTGGCTTCCCTGATCGATCACTGCTCTCTGATGGCGAGGCGGCAGAGGCAGCCCCTACAGCTGCCGCCACTGGCCCTTGCGATCTTTGTGCAGCAGATCCATACGTACTCGTTGCTGAAGTTGGAAACGGTGTTTTATAATCGTTCGCTCTCCTCGGTTTGTTGTTCTTCGCATAGTATCGTAGAGGCTTGTGTGCTAGAGCAAGGCGTACGGGCGTGGGCGTGTTGTGTAGCCGCAAAGAGCGGACAGCTGCTCGAGCCAACATAGTATAAGAAAACCACAGAACAAGGACCTCGGTGAGGCTCTACGGACCCATTGTGTTGTCATTGCAAAAGCCCAGAAACTTTTCGAATCAGGCTTAGGAGATGACGGAGCCGGATCAATAAAAGGCCGTCCCCAACTCATGTAGAAATTCGCCGCCGACTGAGCTTTCTTTCTTCAAGAAAGTTTATACACCCACAACAAAAATTTGACTCGGCGCTCGCAACTGAATCTACGAGCATGGAGTTGACGTAGCTGGGGAGAGCGACGGCGACTATCCGTGCTTCAAGAACGGCGGCTAGGCTTCCAATGAGTTGTTTGTTCCGTTAGCACGGTACATAATTCTCACGTCCTATACTTTATCTTGTTGATTAAAGGACCATCACTTGAGGACCTCAATCTTCCGTCGGTGTGTCATCAGAAATCGTCAACATACCTTGTGCAAAATGGATGCTTCAACAATCTCAGACTCCGACGTTGATCGACCGCGTCAGCACTTCCACTTCTTCAACCTGCCATCCGAGCTAAGGTTGAAGGTCCTGGGCATGGTCCTGCTAACAGACCGTACCATTGATCTTGATCCTCTCAACCATCGCAGCGCCTTACAACGTCTCAATGTATTCCTGACCTCACATCGATTCCACGAAGAAGCCTACCGGGTCTTCTACTCTGGACATACCTTTCGCATTCTTCCAACCCATGGAAGGTTTTTCGGAAACAAAATAGAGCCTCTACTTTCAAGATTGCCGCCTCGGTATCGCGCCGCAATGGTGTCTTTAGAACTACGCCTTGGACCTGGATGGAGTAAGCCGCCCAAGTCTTGGCGGATCACCGATCGGCTGGGACTTGGCGATGCTACTGCGGTTAGAACTCTCAAGGTTTTTGTAGAGGTGGACCCTTCGAGTGACATCTTCAAAGGGTTCCGGGTTGCAAAGGATTTCTTCACGGATTTCTCTGGAACTTTGCTTGAAGGAGTCATTGAGCGTCTCAAGAGCCTCGAGCAAATTGAATTCGATGCATATCCGTCCGTATCGCGAAACGGCGCTTTGCTTGGGAGACTAGTGAAGGAAGCAGATAAAGCAGGCGCGAAGATTGCGTGGAGCTCCAACCGCAACTGGGACAATGAAATTGGGGGAATGGTGGGTCGGCTGAAATGCTTAGGCTTAAATGACAATATGTTTATGATACATGGCATGAGATACGACGACGACGTTTCATATTATATGTACCATTCAAGGCGCCAACGCTATGCTACATAGACAATTGTACGAAAATCGACCATCAAAAGTCCGACCAGCCTTGTGATATCAAAGCTCTTCGTCCATATCCATAGCTCCGTTTTGATGCCCATTCTCTCCATTCGTCTTCGCGACAGATGCTTCTTTGTCAATCATCTGTCTTGAGACCGACACGATGTTGTCCTCGATGAGTTGTTGTCCAACATCCTCCATGTCTAAGATATCGCCAGTAAGCGCGTGAAGATTTTATCGGGGTGAGCAACGACTTACGTTTCTTGGGATCGACTTTGCCAACGTATCTAGTCTTCAGCTGGTCCTTCGTAAGCTCTGTCTCCTCCTTCACTCGCTTCTCGTAGCCTTCCGCCAATCCAACGAGTCTCTTAAGTTTTTCCTGATTCTTTCCCCCCTCTTCACGAAAGTCGTCCATCTGTAGTGCTTCCGTCCAGACGTGCTTGTGTAGATTCATGAGCATATTCTCCTCCAGACCAGTCTTTCGGTAATTGATGCCAATGCTGTAATAATGTCTATTGAGGCCATGAATAAGCGCTTGTATTGAAGGCTTATTGAGATGGCCGAGGTTAGAGGTGGTCTGTCGAGGTTCGTGGCCCATCATAAGGGTTTGCGGATTTATTAATCGGAAGGCATCGATAACGACTTTCCCCTTGACTGATTGTATGGGGTCGACCACCACGGCGACGGCACGAGGAGTAAGCTGCTCGAAGGATTGTTGCGTGTTTATATCGACCGAAGATAGCCAGCAGCCAAAGCCAGGGTGTGAGTGGTACCATCCAACCACTGTCTCAGGTCTGTGTTTGTCTCAGATCTGTGGACAGCCAGCATGCGAGAGAGGACATCACGAACCTGCCTGTTTGCCGGAGCATGTCCATCATCTTTGTTTGAAATACAGGATCAACAGCCTCCACACTGACACCGGTTCCGCTCTGAGGCATAGCAAATACATCTACTACCCGCACCGTATAATCGTCGACAAACTCTCCCAACATCAGGCCCATAACTTCCATAGGCACACCAGCTCGACCATGCCTCAACATCTTGAGCAGAGCAAGGGAGGAGATGTATACAGTTTCGGAGTTATCGATGAGATTGGAGTCCTGGTCAGCCACTTATATCAGTAAATGGACCATATCAAATGCTATGCTATGAGCCATTGCACTCATCAGAAGAGAATGCTTGACTCTATAGCTCCACAGTAGTATCTCTTAAGAGAGCGAGCTCACTTACGGCACCTGGAGGAGCTGAGTTTACACCCATACCTCCGTTTTGGAACATTCTATTGAGACGATCCATCTTGGGAGCTCTACTGTATTAAAAGCCGGATCAAAGATGTATCAAACGAGCTTATTGATGGAATATCTGGGGTGTTGTAGATGATAATAAGAAGAGCTCTGAAGGGCGTTATTGTTCAAGCTTCAACACCTCAGAATCACTTTCGCGCTAACATATACCATAGTCGGAGCTTTGCCCGCTCTGACCGCCGCTAAACTGTGTTGAGACACAGCGGAATGAATCAGCCCTGCCAGCATCTCCATTCCGCCCTAAGAACTTTACTTCCTTCCACAAATCGTACTCAATCCATATATCGCAGGACGACGACAACATGATTAATTGATGCAAATCCGCTGCATTGAGCAGACTCTCAGTCATGTCTTCTTTTGCGCCCCTTGATGTTCCCATCCTCGGTTCCAACGATAAGAAACATGTGGCCTACTTCTACGATTCCGACGTTGGCAATTATGCCTACGTTGCGGGGCATCCAATGAAGCCGCACAGGATCCGATTAGCCCACAGTCTGATCATGAATTATGGTCTCTACAAGAAGATGGAAATTTATGTAAGCTTGTCCATGACCTGCTCCACGAGCAGTTGCCCTCTTGTTTTGCTCTGCCCATTTCCTCAGCACAGGCATAGTTTGGCTGCCCTTGTCCTTGTTCTTCCTCCCCCTTCGCAAAATCATGTGTTCACTGGACATTGTGTAGCTGACATCTTGCAGCGCGCCAAGCCTGCTACTAATCTGGAGATGACTCAGTTTCATACCGATGAGTACGTCGATTTCTTGAAGAAGGTCACTCCAGACAACATGGAGTTGTACCAGAAAGAACAATCACGCTTCAATGTTGGAGACGATTGCCCTGTCTTTGATGGTCTTTTCGAATTCTGCGGCATCAGTGCTGGTGGAAGCATGGAAGGTGCTGCCCGTCTTAACCGGGGCAAATGTGACGTAGCGGTCAACTGGGCTGGCGGCCTTCATCACGCAAAGAAGAGCGAAGCCAGCGGATTCTGCTATATAAATGGTAGGCTAAATGTCCAGCCAACCATGGTTAAGCTGCTGACCAGACTTTCTAGACATCGTGCTTGGTATTCTCGAATTGCTGCGGTACAAGCAGCGCGTTCTGTATATCGATATTGATGTCCATCATGGTGATGGAGTAGAAGAAGCTTTCTACACCACCGACCGAGTCATGACTGTCTCCTTCCATAAATACGGCGAATATTTCCCTGGTACCGGCGAGCTCCGAGATATCGGCGTTGGGCAAGGGAAGAACTACGCTGTCAACTTCCCCCTCCGCGATGGTATTGATGACAAGTCTTACAAAGGGATCTTTGAACCCGTCATCAAGAGCGTTATGGAATACTATCGTCCCGAAGCCATCGTACTACAATGTGGTGGAGACAGCTTGTCCGGGGACAGACTAGGATGCTTCAACCTAAGCATGGCAGGTCACGCCAACTGCGTTAGTTTTGTCAAGAGTTTCAATCTCCCTGTTTTGGTTCTTGGTGGAGGTGGTTACACAATGCGGAACGTCTCTAGAACGTGGGCCTACGAGACTGGACTCCTAGTTGGACAGACTATGGGGCCAGAATTACCTTATAATGATTACTATGAGGTAAAGACTAGTGTCCTAACCCGTGTCTCCTACTAATGTTCACCAGTACTACGCTCCTGACTACGAGTTGGATGTCCGACCTTCCAACATGGATAACGCGAACTCGGAGGAATATCTGCAAAAGATAAAGTCCCAAGTAATTGAGAACCTCAAACGCACCACCTTTGCTCCATCAGTCCAGATGACTGATGTCCCTCGTGATCCGGAGGGCATGGACGATGAAGCTGACGCTATTCTTGACGACCTCGATGAAGATGACAACCCAGATGAGAGGAATACCAAACGCCGCTGGGATAAGTACGTGGAGAAGGATGGTGAACTCAGTGAGAGCGAAGATGAAGACGAGAATGAGAGGAACGGAGTACGGCGCCAGCCGAACGCTCGAAAGCGTCGCAACATGATGGACTACCAGAACCGCAATGCTGTGCCTGACGACGAAGAGATGGTCAATGATCAAGATTCTCCGAGACGCGAACGGAGCCGCAATGGAGAGAGAACCGACGGACCTCATGCAGCCAATGGCGAAGTACATGGTAATGGTAACAGCAATGTCTCACCCCATAGTAGCATCGCCAACCCAGACGAGAGTGCAGGTTCCAGTGGCGCTTCTCCTGAGGGATCTATAGCTCCAGAAGACGCTAATATGGAGGACGAAGATATCGACATGGCCGATGATGCCGATGCTTCTGGTGCTGCTCCGGCTATCAACCAAGCCTCAACAGACGGACCGCAAGAAGCCACGCCCCCAGACTCTCCCCCGGAAATTGCAGCTGCCCCTGTGGCACCTGCGCAAATCGCCAATGCGGTCGGAGACGACGCTATGGACGAGGGAGATACGCTTGAAGAGCCAGAAATAGCGAGGGAAGAGGGCGGGGAAGAGCGAGAGCTTGAAAATGTCACCGCGGAGCAAGCGACTGAACTTGCCGAGCGCTCCGAAGAGCTTTGATATAGTGCAGGAAATCTACAATCACATAGCGAATAGGCGTTCTTGGGGGGTGGCACACTGTATCTAGGCCCGGCGAACTGTAGGAGACGAGCTTCACATTCTATGATACCCCATCCGGTTTGACTTGCGTTGGGAGTGGAAGGTTGGACATCTAGATAGTGCAAGAGATATCGGCACGAGTGGCAGGACTACGAGGAACCGTTTGCTCACGAGCTACAAGCGACATATTGGAAGAATAAGTATTGTATCTACTCCAGCTATAGAGGCTTGCAATTGCTCAATCGAATTTCTACACCAGAAACTCAAGGTGTACTGGTACAAGGGTTGCTATATGGCTTTCACAACCGCTCTCTCCCAATATCCACTGTAACAACAAGGCGTTTCCTCACAGGCCAGAAAGACAATCCAAGACCCCGACTTCTCGGATACATATAAAAATCCTCGAATCCTCAACCCCATCATCCCCTCAATTTCATCCCCCCCATCAAAAGCCACAAAACAATCAATCAATCAAAAAGCGACGACGCCGAGCACCAACTCAAAGTATTGGCACCCAGGAAATTTACGCGAGGCGAGCTATGTACCTTATCTAGGTACCTGGTTACTGGAAGGGGAAATGGGACGCCATGTCGGCGGTCGGATCCAGAATGAAGCGTCCATCGCCTGTACTCGGAGATGATCTCCCCAGAGGATGAGGAGGTGGGTGGGTGGGTGGGTAGGTTTACAAATTATTTCCGAGGTGAGGGAAGAGATGCCGCCTGCGGATGAGGTGGTTGGCGGTAGGGAGGGAGGGAGGGATTGGGCTGTGGTTGTGGGGAGGGGGGGTGTTGAGAGTTTGAGTGAGGGAATGAATGGTGTTGGTTGGTTGGTGTTGGTGGTTGGGGCATGGTGATGTGTGGGCTTTGGAGGAGAGGGATCGATGTCGAGGATGACGGAGTAGGAAGGGGTTTGATAGAAGGAGGGGAAATGCAAAATAGTCCGAGGAGTTTACGAGGATATTGGAAAATCTTTTGCTGCCGTATGTACAGAATTTTATATTGACATGTCTCATCTACAGTTCCTATTAACTATTAGAAAGCACCGACTTATTTCAGCTATCCTTCCCAATCATAATATATCCCCCAGTCCCATGCGCCTATCTACGCCCCCATCAGCTTTACCCTCCTATCGCGTCATTTTCCACAGCGTCTAAACAGCAGTAGCAGGCGCAGCCACCGTCCCCGGATCCTGCGGGCTCAAGCTGAAGCCATACGAGGAGCTAACGCTGTAGTAATTCGAACCGCGGTACTGCCCGTAGTTGGTGCTGTACTGCTTACCCCACGTCTGCGTGTACAGGGAGCAATAGGTGCCGTCGGGGATGTTGTTTTTGCTGAGGAAGTAGGCGTTGAAGAAGTTGCAGGCGTCATAGGAGCCGTCGGCGCGGGCGTGGCGGTGGTTGTAGGCGGTGTTGGCTTGGCAGGCCGAGGCGCAGAGGAGGGCGTTGTAGACGCCTTTGAAGTATTTGACGCCGATGTAGGTGTTTTTGCCCTGGGCGTTCAGGGGCGCGTTGATGGCGCCACCGAATTCGGTAGGGCCGGAGAAGCCCGGGATGGGGTTGGGGGGGTTCGACTTGGTGTACCCGTTTGAGCCGGCGATCACGACGTGGAATTGCTCGCGATATTGGCCATAGTTGACGGCAGACTCTGCGGTGACGCCGGAGCCCCAGAGGGTGCACTTGATGTTGGTGAAGGAAGCAGGTGTGGGGCAGGCAGGGGCGGGGGCGAGGGTCGGGTCGCGCTCAAAGTAGATGTTGAAGGCCGTGCAAAGGTCGGCGGCGTCACAGTATTCTTGACATTTGATGGGGTCGTAGGTATGGAGCGTGTAGAGGCCCATATAGCTGTTGGCATTGGCGGAGCCTTTGAGGTTGGAAAAGGAAAGGGTGTAGCCTTGCGGGGTAGCGGCATTGTTGGCGGTCGTCTGGCACTTCTGTGAGTGATGTCTCAGGAAGGGAAGGTATATGCAACTTACGGAAAATACATCATAGGCTAGGAAAGCAGAGTCCTGGTCTTGGGATGGGGTTGGGCCGTATCCATCTGGTTGTGGCGAGCAAGGGTCATTGACACCTCGAATGTCCAGGTCTCTCTTAGCTGGCGCAGGTGTTGGGGACGCGGAGAGATCTGAGGCAACTGCGACAGAGGCAGATACAGCAGCTGCGTCCTCGTTGTAGGCGACTGGCTGGCTGACTGCGGCTACGGCAGGACCTTCGGCTGTAGGGGCAGGTGCCGCATCGATCTCTGAGAAGTCGAGGTCTTGTGGGCTTGGGCGTGGAACAGCAGCAGCCAGGCCAATCAAAGCCACGATCAAGCAGGTTGAACGCATCCTGATGTCTGGAAGTGTTTCTAATGAATGAGACGTTTGAAAGATGGGATAGGGGCGAGGGGAGATGGGAGATGGGATTTCAGAATGCTATTCAAAGAGGGAAATGCTTGATGATCTGGTGAGTAATCATGGGGGGAGAGGGGGACGTAAAGGGAAGTTTATAGAGAAAGACAGCGACATGTTAGCAGGCTTCCCTTGGTATGGTTCGGCAGGGACGGTGAAATCTAAATGGGCTTATCAGTCAGAGGCTCAGAGCTGGATCTATCCTGGCATGTAAACATCGCTTGTTTCCGCCGTGATCCACATCGGTACAGACCAGGCTGACAGTAGTAACCATACTAGCTCGTTGGATGCATGAGCCCGCGAATAGGGTAAGCTTATCACACACGCAGCCAAAGCCCAGACACACCACATGGATCTCTGGGATCAACAAACCTTGTAGATGAGACCTGCACGACCGTGTTGTCGGATCAGGGACGGCTTACCGAAGTAGAAAGGCGCGGTCGCAAAGAAAGCTAAAGTCTTGGAAAGGAAGGGATGGATTCGAGGCTAACCTTCTTCATCAACGCCAGTCTTGATCGAGAAAGACTAATTTCAGGTCCCGCGGATCAACTTTATCACGGTCCCATAGAGGTTTAGCTCATGGTTAAACAGGGGTTTTCGAACCGACCTCTCATAGATTAACGAGATCTGAAAACAGATAAATGGTATTCTGTACAGTAGTACCTACCTACATTACCCACCTACAGTCTCTGATGCTTTACCTAGATTTATCGTCCATCTTACTGCCCCCGATGCCTTACTTGACTTTCAATCCATCCGTTGAACAAATATGTCCCTGATTATGAAAGAGCCTTGAGGCTTTGCGGCTTATACACTTCTTACGAGCTGACTCTAAGGCGGCCTCCAGACGCGTGCACGATTCTCGAATGCGCCACCAATATTTGTCCTCAGCTGTGCCCAGCTTTTGTGGCGCCAGCAATTTCTTCCATCCCAAGCGAGCGGTAAGGAGGCTTCTCCCAGGAGTCCAGGACCGGGCTTGATGGGGCCAGAGCTGCAGTTTAGCTTCATGGCCACGCTTGGGCTCTGTGTTTAGCGAACCGGGTTGATGTGTTTCCCGCTTGGTGCTTGGCCATGCGTTGTTCGGAGATCCAGAGCTATCGAAGGCTTCGATCGGACGTTCTTACCGTCTTACGGAGGAAATTTTGAGGAGAACCTTGAAAAATTCAGCCCACTTAACTCCACGGCTCCTGTTGAGCCCACCAAGAGTCCACGTGAGCAAGTGAGAGTATCGCGTTCGATTTCATGCGTGATCCCGACTTTTCTCCATTCCATTCTCCTTCATCATGATTGTAGCTAAACAGGGTACGTTGCCAGAAGCTCTTTCGCCTGTCTGCATCAATGCTGTTCGGAGTCGAAGCTAAAAAGGATCACATTGTTAAGGGAACTTTTTATATTCTGAAAATAGTGTAATCACTGACTTGGATTCAATTGCAAAGCATGTGCAATTAGATGGATGGTTAGTATATCGAGAGATGGTTTGTGCGATACAGCGCGAGCAAAGACTCTTGGCCAGATATCGCAGTCAAACCCATTTCAAATCGGAATCAATATTCAGAGACTTACCGTATGTTGATACAAAATTAGATGAGAGAACGAGTGACTGGCAGACCGAGCAACATTACAAACGTAGAATAGCCAACAAGGTACTTAGCCTTTGGGTACACAGCCAGTTATGATACTGGGTACTTTCGTAGTCTGTCTTTCTCTAATCCTTCTTACCGCAAAAGCTGTGAGTATGATTCGTTCACTGGTTATAGTCTTGGGAAAGCTGATTAGAATATCGGTTCATTTGCATATGTTGAAGTAAGGGTCGTGACTACTTCGCAAGAATCATAAGATGATTATCTGATCAATGCTTGTGAATCGATTGTTGAGTACTGACATGACCTGCAACTGCGTCATCAGAAAGGCAGTAAGCAATAACTCGTCTGCCAAGACATGACCAAGTGGGCAAATGGATTCCTTGTTGTTCGAGATAACATATTATTGAGTCGAGTGCAAAGCTCATGCTGTAAGATGGATGGATTACCTTAGGGCAGAAGAACATATGAAACCGATCAGGCTTTACCCGGGTAATCACTTACTCTGATAACCAATCCGCTATCAGTTCTCGATTGCTGAATGTCGATATGAGAACCTAGGTTTGGTGATTTGCCAAGACAGCGTAACGTTGACAAGAAGAAGGCGAAGACGACGAAGAAGATTTCAACATTCCATTATCATGAGCCACCAAAACCGGTTTAGCGTAGTTCTTCCCGCATCCCCAAACTCCTACAGCCCGTGAGCACTTAGAATTCTCAGGACTGGTAGAATATCCGCTTCATGTTTTCTTTCTTTCTATAATCATGCGATCCAGCTTGCCTGATTATGAACTGTTGCGGTTCCCTGTTTAGCTGCTGGCAGCAGTCCATGGTTGCGCTCATCCTTCCAAACGCGCATGATGATCGCATGATTACCCGGGTGGCGTATGGAATATCAGCGCCGGCAGGATGTTCCTTCTTTACATTTGGTTCCTTTACTTGGTATCGACTGATGCGACATTGCGAAATATTGCTGTACCACGGCACAGAAGCCGTAGCTTCGAGCAGCAGTACTTAAGCGGGGATACCGCAACGACTGAGAGCCCGTTACCGCTGCACTCCCCCTCAACCGTACAGGATGAAGCACTTCTGCACAACCATGAACTCCAAGAACCCCTCAAAGGCCCAAATGCCTTCTCCGCTCTCGTCGACGCGCTCGCGACTATGCAATCGCACTATTTCGAAATCTGGCAAGGCGATTGGCCCAGCGCTATCGACTGGACGGCTGCAGTCATGGGAACACACGTCTCCGCCACGCTGGCTGCTTTCACGGAGTCAAGGGCATACACAATGGCTTCAGTGAAGCCAGGGGGGATTCTCGAGAGGATCCAATGGTATGAGAATCTCATCAACCGATACTTCACGCAGATGACGGCTTTCTATTTCGGAGAGAATGCCTTTGCCCTACGGACACAGGCTTACGACGACATGCTTTGGGTAGTTCTGGACTGGTTGGAGAGCATTAAATTCATAAATCAACATTCGAAACTACAACACGCGTTTGGTGAAGACGATAGAGATTCGGGCACCAACTCGAATGAGTTAAGATGGTACGGTCAACAATTCGTCCCGCAATTCGCGCATCGAGCTCGGGTCTTCTACGATCTGGCATCCAAAGGATGGGACACTTCCCTTTGCGGTGGCGGTATGGTGTGGAACCCCTACCTTGCGCCTTACAAGAATGCGATCACGAACGAGCTTTATATTGCCGCGAGTGTGAGCATGTACCTTTACTTTCCAGGCGACGATAATACGTCCCCATTCAGCAGCGAGCGAGAGGCTAAAGAAAGCGCGATGCCGCCAGCAAAAGCGCACGATCCCAAATATCTATATGCCGCAACAGAAGCTTACGATTGGCTCAGCAAGAGCAGCATGAAAAATGGTATGGGGTTATACACTGATGGCTTCCACATCCGGGGTTGGAAAGGGGGCAAGAACGGCAGCACTGGGACTGGTAGATGCGATATTAGGGACGAGCAAGTCTATACGTATAATCAAGGCGTCCTCTTATCCGGCCTAAGAGGGCTGTGGGAAGCAACAGGGCACAATCACTATCTGGAAGACGGCCATGAATTGATCCGCAATGTCATCGTTGCAACAGGTTGGTTCACCCACAACCCAGCGGACCGATGGCGTTGGGCAGGCCTAGGCCGCGACGGCGTCTTGGAAGAAGCTTGTGACTCGTCGGGGTCTTGTAGTCAAGACGGTCAAACATTCAAGGGGATCTTCTTCCATCATTTAACGCTTTTCTGCGCTCCTTTGCCCCGAGGCAGCAATGACGATGGGGTTATTATCCAAGCAGATGATGACCTTGCCACGTACCACAGAGTACAGTGTCTCCAGTATAGCGCCTGGATCAGACACAACGCGGAAGCCGCATATGCGACTCGAGATAGCAACGGTAAGTTCGGCATGTGGTGGGGACGTCAAGCCCGTGCTCGCCATTCCTCTGACGAAGAGGTACCAAATTACGACATCCCAACTCCGGAGGGAACAGACTATCGCAACAAAGGAGTCCCGAATGATGAACTATGGCGCTTGCTTGGCGACACTACTCTCAAATTTCAGCAACAACAGACAGCCTTCCAGCAGTATGGCGGTATTGAGCACCACACTGATACAGCAGACAAGGAATATCCACGCGACCCAAATACTAGGGGACGCGGTAGGACTGTGGAGACGCAGAGCGGAGGCCTCGCTGTGCTAAGGGCGTTGTGGCGTTTGGTGGAAGCCAGAAACGCGCCTTGAACATTTCTTCAGATGCAACGATGGTATGATCTAGGAGTCGCTCTCCGAGTATATATATAATTCTCGTTGAATATATTTCTCCGGTAACGCTGGCTGGAATGGAACGACCTGAAGCTTCCGGCATGTCAATATATTATGTTTACGGAGATGATCTGCTAGCTTCCTTGAATGCTTCCTATGTTCTGACTTGATAATTTATATCCTATCGCTTTTTTAAACAGATTTTGGAGTACAGGTCACAGCAGGCCTTCGGAAGGAAGTTGCCTTCAATATACTTCCGTACTGCAACCCAAGCAAGAACCGCATTGCCGATCTGCCGACCCTCCACCACACTGCCTGCCCCAAGGCGATCTCTCTTTCTCCTTGAGTATAACAAAAAACTCATTCCGATTAGACTCCTTGGTTCTGATGTTGACAATTTACTGTTCACAAAGGTCCGAGTTCTTGAGGAGTGCATCGAAAGATAGCACGAATGGCGTTGTCTAGATTCGAACTCGTCGATGGCAACATGGAAAGGTTGTAGTACCTAGGTTGTACTCTCCAATCTGGAGTACGATGCTCTTGAAGTAGATTTAGGGCCGGTGTGTTCGCTAAAGGTCAATATAATAGACATCTGCCCCGACCTTACCCCCACTCGTGCATATGCTGAGCGCCGCCCTGCAGCCATCCGACGCTGGTGATTGTTGTGCGAAAGAGGGTGACTCTGAGTGATTGCGCCTCTCTGGGTGAGCTACCGCCCGCGGCCTGAATACCGACGGTTTCAGTCAGAGACTTCCAGAATTAGCTTGGAACTTGCAAGCATGTGTCTAAAGTACCGGAAAAGCGGTGGACGATAGAGAAATCTGATTCTAGCCTCGTTCCGTCAAGCTCTTTCAATCATCCTCAAGCGTCGGAGAGAGGTCTCTCATACTCACGGCTTTCACAGCTGCGGACTTGTTCATTCCGGTCTCTCTCTACTATTTGCTCGAACCCGCGTTCTATCATTGTACAGAACACGGCCCACATCCAATGAGGTCACTAAACACCTGATAACATCATCTGGACAAAGGGGCAGAACCAAAGTAAAAATCGCCGTCGCACCCGACCAGACTGCACCAAAGCGTGTTGGCACGCTCTCGCTGCGTTGTCGTACGAAGAACATCGCTGGAAGTCCGGCAAATAGATTGCGAGAAAAAAACCAGAGCTGACAATTGCGCGATATAGAATCGGCATTGCTCTCTGGCTTTCAGCAGGTCCCAAGACTGCTTGCATCTGCACCGTCAAGAAAACAACAGCACATACTGTCTGCGAGATGGCGGAAAGGGAGAAGACGAGGTTGACACTCCGTTAGACTGGCTTGAATCCGGAGACGGCGAAACCGAGGGCCTTTGAGGTGTGGCTTTTCTTGGTTGGCCCGAGGGCATCGCATCGTCATAGGCAACAGGCGATGGTCGTTGATAGGGCTAAACCCGGCTACAGAGTTTTCACCTCCTCAGCAACCTACTTTATCATTCTACCTACTCGCCCAGCTACTGAACCAGCTACTAAACCATCTACTAATGAAAAATTGCGCAGACATTCACCCTCGAAAAGTTTACGATTAAGACTCTTCATGAAAGTTCGCGCGTTTGCAAATTGCAGAGAATAAATTCTTCATGAAAATAGAGTACAGTTTTCGGTCACGATGTGTCATCCTCCACAACAACGTTCAGCAAAGAAACCACGCCTGAGGAATTGATAGCCTGGAGGCTAGAAGCCAAAGAAGAATCGTTGCTCGAGAGATTGAAATGGGCACGTCTGCCTACGGGAGATTCGATTATTGTTCCGTCGGCCATGTAGTTTTTCATCTGTAGCTTGTTGAACGGTGAGTCGGAAGTGTACATGTAAATCGCTGCTGGCTTGCTTTGGGTGACTGCATCTTCGTTAGCTTACAACATTGGGAGAACAAACAAGGTATGGTTTCCATCACCCCGATCGGGAAGGGGACTCACTCGTAAAAGCAGTATAACCCCCTTGCGGATATTGACTTTGCTTTTTGGAACCCGGCTCAAGACAATCCCAAAGCCTTTTTGTCTGTTTTCCCACCTCGCTCCATTTCGACTGGAATACGGGCTTGATGTAATTAGGGCCCTGGACAAAGGTCCCCCGGTAAGGTTGGAGTACCATGGCTATAGTGCAAGATTCTGCAAACATTCGCGATGATTTTAGTGAGAATGCACTGGCCGGAGACGGGGGTTGGTATACTGTGTTTCCAAATCTTGGGCAACTGCACAATCGCCAGTGGAGCGAACTCATTCTTGACTTCTTTCCACTTTCCGGGTCTGGAGTCAGCGTTTCCCTTTTCGGTAGAGCTCTGGGCCGTGATGTGTTTGAGGAATTGAAGTTCGGAAATTATACGTCAAACTTGGCAATAACGAACAAGAAAGTTTATCTCACGGGTGGTTTTAGGTACTGTGGCTCTGCGAACTTGCGGAAAGCGGTGGCATCATTCCTATCATGCATGCCTATGGGTTCATAGACCCACTTTACGATTTCGAGTCAGCATTTTCCTTTTGGGTACGGGAGACAAGATTTGAGACATGTCCCAAGGATGATCGTGCTGGAAACATAACATACCGGAATCCAGTCCGTGGCCTCCTTGCAATCATCGACGTTGGGAGTGCCGTACAACTCTTTGTTACAATAGAGGTCGTAGGTATATGCGGTTACTCGTGGGCTATGGAGCGTGAGTAAACATAAGAGTACCCATAACATGGACAACATAGGGACTGGAATTTTGGACATGGAGAGATACGGCGTAAAGCGGAACGGCCTAAGAGGGACCGATGCGGACTCATGGATCGCTTTATATTAGAAGAATTAAAGCCTGGTGCGAGTGCTTTGAGTACGTGCTGGGGTTTTGGCACGCTTGTAGGTGCCATCGCTTCTGCGGCTGCCAGTCAGTATTTCCCCAGGTTTCGGACGACGGATCGGGTGCGCCAACTCCATGATGAGACCAAACAGATATCTTGCGCCTAAAGAGCGTCTCAGTTGCTATTCAAGGGCTTCGGCGGGAACGATGAAAGCTCTACAAACCAATATCTCTCCCTCTTTTCCCCACAAATTCTGCGACGTTGGAATCAAGCTCAATGCATTGCATTACTATACAACAAAGGCCTACGGCAGGAACTCGTCTCTTACAACTTACGCTCCTCCTGATCTCCATATTTGACATCGTCAACGCCAATCCAGTCTGCGATGGCGATCGTTATGGCCGTCCTGACCCCGGCGATTGCCGTGTAGCTCTCACCCAGTTCCCACAAGACAAAAACATTCGCTATTTCGTGGAACAGCCACTTCGCAGCAAACCTCCGCAAGCCTTGTGACCTGGCTTTCGAGATGATCGAGCAGTGCCCTTTCAAGAGACGATTGTGCAATTGCCGAAATGGATGTCTTATGGTTGATGAACTTTCGTCTGTCATGTATATTATGAGAGAGATGTGCTTGATAAAATCTTGTTATGATGAACGATTTGTTGAGCGAGATTTACTGATAGCATATACGTGGAAAATAGGCACCTGCAATGTTGCGCTATTCGCGTTTAGACATGCTAGAAGGCTCAATACGACGTCGTCGACATTCTGGTTTGACATTCAGGAAACCGGAATGCAGATCTGTAACACATGTCTTGCGAATCATGGTGAAGGAGGAGCCACTTACCTCAATGGTATGTCATATAGTCGAGCAAGCTCTAAATTACTGTTCGAAAGGGTTTTGCTGATGTGAACAAAGACTATCGCAGCGTACCAGGACTGGGCATCTATATGTGGGCCGATGGCGCCTCCTTTGAGTTCGTAATGAACCAGGAAATGGGCGAGCAGTTTCCTTTTGGCATGGATCCGACGCTCACGAACATGGATGATGTGGTGCGAAGCAATGCGACTTTCGCTGCGGGGCTGTTTAAAGGAAATAACACTGGAAACATCCAAATAGTGTGACGGTTGAGTTACTCGTAGAAGTCGATCTATAAACTTAACTTACTGCTTACCTACCCCTCGTACTTCTAAAACCTCAATTTACTAGTATGCAATTATCTCAGCTTGATGAGCTGAGCAAGATCTTTCCAATGATGCAAAAACCATCAAAAATGGAGTAAAACTGTAGTTGTAATGAGTTATGTTGCTGATTCTGTTGCCCAGATGAGAGATTGCTCTGACTGTGGCCATGGCACCCATTGGGTTACATAGGTGCTTGGATGGGTGCTCCCCAGGGAAACCCACCCAAGATGCTGAGAATAGCCCCCAAACCCACCTCTTGAGGTGAATTGGATCGGATCTGTCAGGTATCACCTAACCTAACGGTCACTCTATATATGGGTGAGTTGGTGGACATACAGGTAGGGAGCAAAATACGAAAATAGGGTGTTTTTGATGGAGAATAGAGGTGCCTCGGCTCGGCCGCTTGTTGTTCCTTAATCAACATGTATTGACACTCTGATACTTGATCTATCTCGTATCAGAATGGCTTCCTACAAGGACAGCGATCACGATGAGCTCGTGGAGCGGCTGACGACTGGGTTCAGAGCACTGCTTAACCAAGTACATGACCTGGCCAGGAAGAACCACGACCTGGAGCAGCGGCTTTCCCTCGCACAGTTTGAGGTACGTTCTTCGTATCTTAAGATCTCTTTCCCCATGCTATGATGATTTGCTTAGCTCTAGACCTGAAGCTACAACTGTAGCTGTGACGATCATTAACCAGCTTCTGCTGAGCATCGCCCTTTCGGATTCATGAAAATCTTGCAATACTTGGTTGCGTAAGCTGACGCATTCTCGTCAACAGGCGCAGCGCCTGATCCTAGAAGATGGACCTCTTTCCCATCTCTGCAACGCAATCCCGCAAAGTGGGAAGCAAACAGCTCCCCAGGAAGATACGAGCCAACCACCAGATATCTACATGGCTGGCGAGGACCAAGAAGAAGCTCAAGCGATAGCCCGCGGTGTTAGTTCTTGGAAGATCCTGACCGATGGGAGGCGGGGCGAGACTGAAGCAGTCAATAAGGTTCAACTGGACCGACAATGGAGTCCTACTCCTAGGGACACAAGATCATTACAGGACGATATTGGCGCCTCTGCAAGCGTAGCCAAGTCATATGTAAATCAATATCCCGAAGAAACATCAAAATGTCCGTTTGCATCACTATCGGATCTTCGACCAGAGCACCAGGCGTTGACAGGTGCTCATGGTTCTGTGACGAAACGTCCTGACTCACTTCCCACCCCACCCGAAATGAGAGAAGAGTTCATCACAGACCCTCCTAGGAGCATCCAGCAAGCTCGGACCTTTTCTTCACCTCCACCTTCAGCCACGGGCTCTGCTTCCAAATGCCCAATTCGATATCTTGATGAGCGTTCGCCAGAAGATATAGCCAGGTACTTTGAGATCCACAAGCATGAGATTCCAAGGAGCCACGAAGTTTGTGTCAAGCGGTACCAGAGTAATGAGGAAAGCATACGTCAATTGGATGCCAAGTACGGAAATCTGGTCAGCATGATCCAAGGCTTGGGCGTGAAGCACAAGCCGTTATTACCAGCAAAGGAAGAGGAGGAATGCATAGCGATGGAGCGCAGATCTATGGAGAAGGTTGAGAAATGGGCAGACAATGTCAAGACTATCCCGGACAACGTATCCGCAAGAAGCGCTGGCTTGAACAAGGAAGACGACAGAGAAGGGCATTTCGACAGACCACTGGAAGACATTAAAGTAGGCGAGTCACCGAGCCGTCCTTGGGGCATTCGGGTGCCCATTGAAGAAGAGAGAGCTTCCAGTGCTTCACTTTCGCCAGTGCATTCACTGAGGCTAGACCATGCTACAAAGCAGAGTCGAAAAATATTCGAAGAAGTAACAGGGGAGGAGACAGCGGAGGACACAGCGGATATATCTAACAAAGCTGAAACATCATATCCATCACCGCCTATATTAGAGGCACTGACAACACCTCCACCGGCTGCGAAGACGGACGACCCCCGCATGTTGTTCACCGGACCTGTGTTTATCGGATATCCCTTGGAGCAGGCGGCGGAATTGATAAGGCAGATTGGAACGGGGATGAATATACCCAGGCCTTGAATAGGTCTCCGCATCTTGTTGCAGCGCTTGACGTGGAGCATGGCGTATCATATGCTCTGAGAGCTCTGTTCATGACAGACACGTATAACAAAGATCAATGAAGCATTTTGCCGTCTTGAGAGCTGTGGTATTATAATCTTGCAACCCATAGTTTCCCATCCACCCTATCCCCCCCCCCCATTTCCCCCTCAAGGCACGGCCACACACTCCATCTCCACCCTCACCCCCTTCGGCAACTCCCTAACCGCGACACAGCTCCTCGCGGGCCTCCACCCCCCAAACGCCCTCTCATACGCCCCATTGACCTCTTCGAAATCGGCCATGTCCACCAAAAACACCGTCACTTTCACCACTTTGTCCAGGCTGCTGCCCGCGGCCTCGAGGATCGCGCGCATGTTGGCGAGGCAGCGAGTTGCGTTTTCGGCCATGGAGCCCGCAGGGAGGGCGCCTGAGGGGGTGGAGGGCAGTTGGCCGGATATGTAGATGGCGTGGGGGGTGTGGATGGCTTGGGACTGGGGTGGGAGTGGGGGGGGTTAGTAAGGGGTGGAAGGGGGCGAGGGGGGGAGATTGGGGGAGGGGAGAGGCGTACGTAGGGTCCGGCGACTGGGTGGGCGGTTTAGTATGGTTTGGGAGCGGTGGTGGAGTAGGGGCGGGGCTTACCAGGGCCGGCTTTGTCGGTGTGGATGACTTTGAGGTCGGACATTTTTGGGGCGGTGGGAGTGAGGTGGAGGGTGCGGTGGTGGAGGTGGTGGTGGTGGTGGTGGGGAGGAATTCGGCGGTGGAAGTGGGCGGATGGCTTTGGCGGGGTAAGATGGAGGGGTTGGAGAGGTCTGGTGAGGAATTTTTGGTACGGGCGGAACATGGATGGGATTTTTGTGGCTTTTTATTCCTTTCTTGTGGTTACCAGGGGATACCTTGGATACGGTTGATTAAGTATCAAGTACCGCTTGGTTCTTGTGTCAGGAGGTTTGATAGGGGTGCATGACGATGGGACAGTCTACTGCAACCAGTCAACCTGTGGTAGGAGACTACCTAGGTACAGGCTTCGGATGCAAATAACAGGTGCGATAATTGCCGATATTGCTGTCGCTGTCATCAAAAGGGAGAGTAATTGTGGAATGAAGGCGCAATCGCTCTACCCAATCCACCGATATTTATATTGCTATGACGTGGCGGGCAGCACTTGCAATACGAGTTGGATAAATGTTCCGCTTTTTTTGCGTCTGACATTAAGATTATAGCCACCACCGCTGGGAGCGAAGTAACGCAGTGTCTCTTATCACCATCCTCGAGGATAATATTGCTTCATCGTTGTAACGGACAATACAGCCGTCCATGGGACAACCTCCAAGTCGATACCAGCCGGGCACTGAAGCTTCCTCTTTGCACAGGATGTTCTGCTTATGAATCAGGAAGATACAGCTATCACCAATAAAGCTCGTCATAGCTATTGTTATGGTCTTTGCAAAATATTTAGCTCCGAGAGCTATTCTGCAATATCCTTGGAGATGGCGCAATATAGATCAAAAGAAGGCTTTCCGTAGGTCTGTAATAGTTTTGGAGAAGGTAAAACCGTTGCAGCAGCAAATTTTATGTTTTAATAACTTCCAGCTAGACATTTGCTCAGCTTTTAGGTGGACCGTCTTCTTGGCTCGAGAGCAAGGTGTAGACAGGCGCATTTAATTTCTCACGACCTTTGAGGAAGTCGAGTTCAAGTATGAAGACATAGCCAACGAGCGTGCCACCAAGCTTCTTGACTAAGGAGCCAGCTGCGGCAGCAGAACCACCTGTAGAGTTGTCAGAAATTGGACAAGAGGTTACGACTGGTGAGCCTACCAGTTGCAACTATGTCGTCCACCACAACGACTCGCTGGCCGGGCTGAATGGCATCCTTTTGCATCTCGAAGAAATCTTCACCATACTCCTTCTTGAACTCAGCTGTCTCGGTGGGTCCCGGCAGCTTCCCTGGCTTTCTGACTGGCACAAATCCAGCTCCAAGTCTCAATGCCAAACTCGGCCCACACAGAAAGCCTCTTGCCTCTAACCCCACTATTATGTCAGGCTTCTGGTCTTCCCCGTAGCAACTCGTAACGTGAAGCTCCAGCGCTCGAATAAGAGACCTGTGAAGGGTATGGTCGGCGAAAAGCGGCAGGATATCTTCGAACAGGATCCCTGGTGAGGGGAAGTCCGGAAATTGTCGGAGAGATTTATGAAGCCTTATCTTAAGATTGGAGAGTTCGGAGGCGGTGGAGGAGGCGGAGGCGGTGAGTCGGGTGTTTTGGGAGGTGGCATCGGGCTTGTCTCGCGGTGGATGTGAAGATGTAGATTCTATCATGGTGTGAGAAAGGAGGAAGGAGGGAGGAGGGAGGAGGGAGGAGGGAGGAGGGAGGGGCTGTAAAGTAGAAGGGTATTATTTAATTTGACAACAAACAATTAGCTGACATGTCGACAAGATTGACTTTTTTTTTTCTTTCTCTTGGGCGTTGCGTGATTTAGCGATTTGGGCGATTTGGCGGGTCTGAGAGCCTTGAACTAGTGGGAGGGGGAGTCATAAATCTCTGACAGCCCTTCTGGGCCTATGATCGATATGATCAAGCGCTATCGACCATCTCAATTCTCAATTGGCATTTTTTGATTAGATCGTTGAATGCCAGCGAATAATGCACGCAGCCCCAGGGTTGTGTAACGTGCATTTCTGGGTTGGCAGCCCACCCCACCGCTGCCCAGTGTATGCATGCAGTCGATAAGACCGTTGTTACGCAAGACGGACGATACGAGGATTCGATAGAGAGTATTTCCGGGATTGTAACCCTCCTGCGAATCTCCCTCTCTCTCTCTCTCTCTCTCTCTCTATCTCTCAAGCTTTTTCCCCTTTCCTTTCTAGAACCACCCCCAAGGTCCGAGCGTGAAGAACTCCAACACATTGGCTGCTCGAGTTTTCCGCAAGAAACATGACATACGGGTCGTCTTCGTGAGGAAAGTACTACAAGTGACCCCCACGTCCTATTTATCGTCGGCGTGGGGTCCGCCATGGGAATCTCTCTGTTCGCACTCGGAAACGTCTTCACTATGCGGTGTTCGGGTCTCAACCGCTCAACTCCTCACCTATGAATCTTCCTTCCCTTGTCTTGAGGCTGAGAACGGCTATTCGCGGCCCAGATCCCTTGCGTTGCTGCCTATTGGCAAGCTCGAGTTCAAGTCAATGACATATATCGTCGGTTGAAATGAATACCCCTACAGAGACATGTCTGGGCTTACTGTCTTACTGGTGGGGAGAGTCGTAAGCCATCTCAGTAAAGTACAACCGTTGTAGACCGTCACCGTTGTCTACCTATAAAACCAGATGGCGGTCTCGATATCTCATTACAAGTACTCACATTTCTCACTATATCATAGTGGAATAGACCAGTAAGTTCGATCGGTTCTTTGCATTTAAATTGACCGAACCAGAAATTTGATTTCAGAGCATGTGCGACTAGAAGAGTTGGAAATATAAATACATGAAATGAGTCAAACATGATGAATACTCAAAATGCCACTTAGACTGACGGTTATCCGACCAGTTTAATTCTTAAATGTCACAAGGCTACTCTCGCAGAATCAGGTATTGAATAGATCAAGAGGCAAGAGAAGAAATAGACTACCTCATTATCTTATAGATTAATTTATGGGCTAGCGGACTAGCTAGATAGGTTGACGATACACAGGCTTGCATCCGTAATAGGAAACTTAAGGCGGCCCATGGCTCCTGTCGAGCTATCGTGTGTTATATGTGTGAGTGCAGTATCTTCCTCGCTATCGTCGGTGTCATTAAGTCTAATCTTTCAACAGAGTTCCCCAATATTCTCTTGTGATAAGTCGACTCATACGCACATGCCAACTTGAGCTTTGTTAGAATGGACTCTTATCGAAGATTGAACTGAACAGCTGGCCGTCTTCTAAGTGCATTCAACGATAGGGTCAGCAAATGAGATAGCAACCTAACATAACAACCATAGCAAAGCAACAAACGGAGGGTCAAGCAACAGATTTAACAATTATCTTCCTTTCAGTTCTCCTTCGCTCTCGTCGAGCCACTTACATTTGTTCCAAGTAACGGTACGCAGCGAGCTCACAACCTTATGGTGCAGATAGGTGTTGCGCAAGCTTTGTCTTCTGGTAGGTTTCCGAGCTAAGTCTCGTCAATCTCTTGTACAACCCCATCGATGGTATCGTTCGACAACATGTATTGGACACCAATGGACTGGTCAGAAAGGTACGCATGGATTTAAGTGATTTTCCTTCCTTTCCTGCGTCGAGTAGTCCGTGAGGGCAAGTGCGAGTGGTTCGGAACCAGGATTGTCTGGTCAGATAGGTACGCACGGATATAAGCGATGATCCTTCCGCTCTTCTTTCAAGTATTCTTCAGGCCAAGTGCGAGTGATTTGGACCTGAGAGTCTTGTCCTCGTCATACTCCTCGTATCTGCTTACTTAGATGATACACTAACTTGTTCTGCAGGATTCGAGAACCTTTGATTGGAGCTAGCTTGAACATCTTGTTGAGCCAGCTGAGCTGACATTCTGATGAAAAGCGTCAGAGTTCATGTCCGAACCCGAGGTATTTGGCATGACTCTAGCCAAGGTTTGCGTCGGCGATATGGTCACTCTTGTTGGCGAGCTTCGGTCCGCCGAATCTTGACGGACGGCTTATGCGGCGCTGAAGTCCTTCAAACATAGCCCTCTCTGTCTTCAACTCCGCTCTTCGACTCCAATCGTTCGCTCCTCTTCGTGGTTGCCTCCATATTCGTCTCTTTACTCCATTTCTTTCCTTCCCTTCCATCCACTCCATTCCCTCCGTTCCGTTCCCTCCGTTCTCTAGTTGTTTCCAAGTCCTTCATTTTTACAGACTTCTAGTACGTCTTTACCCGTAGTACGTTATTTCGATTTCACGTCCGCCCGTAGACCTGAGATGCGTAGCATGTTGAGCCTCAATAGAGCGAATGAAGCCATGCTTAATCGATAGCAGCATAGAGCCCTCGCTTATTGATCAGTCAGGATCAAGAATGAAAGGGAGGTACGAACCTCTAACAGTTTGATTACATCACTAGCGATCCATAGCTCCATTGACCACGTCTGCGTCGATTTTGTCGTTGTCAAGTATATATCCCGTGAAGCGTGAAGCTATGGGCGAAGGGGTTGGATGAATGACTGTGCTGTTGGATCTCGTCAGGGACGGGGTGTATTCAATGATGAGTAAGTCTTATTGTTCGCTCAGCGAATTCGAGCCTTTATTCGAAGCATGGTCGTAGGCCTGTGGCCAACTAACTATTCGACTAGCTATTCACGAAAGTGAATCCAACTGCCCACACTGACTATATTGCGCAAGCCGTGATAGATACATGAAGACCAGGACAATTGAACCGATGGCATTGACCTTCCGGAATCCCACTAACCTTGATTTTCAAACCTTCAGAATCTGCCCGAAACACCACCCCTTTTTTTCCATGGGCCTAACCAATGAGTACTTCCGATTACTACGAAGGCTTGGAGATCACCTGAGAGACAAGCTTGACACCGTAAGTTGTGCAACATGAAATAAAACATGATAAAGTCTCGCCACACTTCACTTGAATTTGGAATAATATATCATCCTTCCTATTATTGGTGAATCGTGTTCAAAGCGGTTCATCGACTACTATGTGAACCCTATATTTCTCCCTCTTGTTTTCTTATTCTCCTACTTTCAACGCACCATCCTCTACCCTATATATACAAACTGCCCATCTTCCAGCTAAACCATAGCAGTACTACATTATCTTATATATGATAGCCAGGTATTACCTTTGGCTTGGAACCTTAAAGCCTTGATTGTTCACGAGGTCTCTCTTGACGTTCTGAAGAGATTTTACTATGGGTGGGGACAGCCAAGCGACGGTGCCCGTACCTCGACCACCACATGGACAAGCTTTCAAGGTTTACGTGCCACACAATCCCAGCAATCTAGCGGCTGGAGGGCTACTCCATTACGGCCTTCTGAACGGCACCAATCTTCTGGTGGGAGATGAGGGAACCATGAACAAGGTCGAGAGGAAGTTCTGTAAGCCAAGGGACGAAGAGGATCGTTCCAAGGTCCTAGGATAGTCCGACCAATGTCGCCCGGCACTTCAGCATCAAGAGCAATCTCAGATACTCTTGCAGGTGCACCAGACGGTCAAGGCGGAGGGCAAATAGCAGCGCCAGAGCTAATGCAGAACCAGATTATAAATCCTTCCACTTCTAGCCCCAACCCTCATACTTTACAACATGGTCACGGTGCTGTTAAAAACATCAAAAAAACAAATTGGCTGCAAAGAAAAGTTGGTCTCACTCCCAAAGGGTTCCAACAGACACTGATGCTTGACACTACAGAGGCGACGCACGACGATTCGGACCCAGAGCTTCTGCTAGCTTTCAAAAACAAGCCAATCAAAAAATTCGCAAGGCTGAACTTATCAAAAAGCCAATCGAACAAGCGGGCCGCTTTGAACGTCTCTTCGAATGAACTGTCCGAACCAAAACGCCAAGGTACAAAACGGCGCAAGATCAACTAGGAAACCGAGGCATTCAAACTCTGACTGCTGGCGCCAGCAATGTGACCAGGTGCCTTTAGATTACCCTTCTCATCCTATATTGTCAATTCAGCCGTGGAGTTCACGCGCATCTCACCTTGTCAACAGACCAGTGGTACCATCCAAACTGGGTATACTAATCGACCTATCCGATGTGTTCTCTGCAAAGAGGTTCCTTTGATCTTGGGTCGCGCAACCTGGGTGACGCTTCCTCTACGAGCCGTCGATCGAGCCAATCTTCGTCAGTCTTGCAACCTGATCTAGACGACCTGACGGCCCCTCACGCCAACCCTAGCGCTCATAGAGCCGTCAGGCAGCAATCAGTCAGATCAAGACTGTCAGCGTCTCGGTTACGGTGCCCCAGCAGCAAATCTTCTATGATGCACATGGGCCATTTCTGGGCAATTCCCGACCAACACGCCCACCTCCACCACCATCGCAGAAAGACTACAAAGATCTTCAAGCAGCATACTTCGATCTGTAAACACCGTATGACATTCTTCGAGTAACAGTCTCAACGGCTATTGAAGAGACGATCAGTTTGACGGTTGCGGCAGAAGGGCATTGATGCTATTTCAATGATGTACGCTAGGGGAAAGCTTGGGGAATACAATTTTACCAGCGAGTTGCGTTCATTCTGGCGAGGAGCGCACAAACCCCTCCGCATAATTCAACGACAAGGAAGACATGGTTGAAATTCTCCTTGTCTCCCTATGACCACTTTCGCAAGTGTTAGTCTTGAGCATGCCTGATCCGATGTTGTCTTCCTCATTTATTCCAATCAACATGAACACCATATCTTGAGCCATCAGCCGCATATATAGCATCGGTCGGGAGTTGCCCATGTGAGCCTGGATTCGGGCTCTCGACCATACCTACGACCGAGTGCTTCAAGCTCAAGATGTCACCAGAACGGTGACAAATATCAGCGGCACATCGAAGCATGAACGCACAGCGGCAGATGAGGCGCAATGACTGAGGATGCCGGAGAGGAACCCGGTAGCCAAGAACTTGCCGTGGTCGAGTTGACAAAGCCGCTGCCGTTCGAACATCACACACGAATGCAAGAGCTCGAAGACAGGATACACATGACGATCTCACAAAAATAAAATCATCTCACCAGCTCTGTGTACAACCATCAGCCGAACCCTTCAAACCCAACCACAGCCACAAAGCAGAAAAAAAACTGGATGTACCTAGAAATCAGTAGACCTTCCTGCTGCCGTCACTCCTCAACCTGAGACTGAGTCGTCGAACTCACACCTAGTAGAAATCCCTACTACTTTCCCCCGGCAGGCTTCTTAACTGTCCCCATCCCCGTCCTCTCAACCCACACCCACTCTTCTGGAGCGATAGCGACCCTAAATTACATTTACTTCTCTTGAAGATCAAGTGCAAGCCTAAGTTAACCACCAATAAAGCAGTAGACCATGGAGCCGCTATTGTGCACAAGGATGAGCCTAATCCATAAAACCCTTCAGCGATAAAGCCTTCTACTACAGCGCCCCAAACGATTAAGAACCCCCTTAATTCAAATTTCAGTCAACATGCTCTAGGGTCACAACGACTTTCAAGTGCAAGCCGTATCCCATGTCTTCCCGAGCGGAACGCTCCTTTCCTGCTGTCGCTCTATATATGGCCGAGAAGGAGTTGAAGAGAGCCTTCTTCGATGCTATAGTTCAGAAGCCAACCTAAAGCTATCAACTACGCTCCTTTTTTCACTCGCAATATCAGAGCTTTCATTCATTGGCATTCATTATCCGCGTTCACTACGTCCGTCCCTTTTCCACATTGGGAAAAAATGATGCTATACACACAATCCTCCCTGCGCCTGCGCACAGTATGCTAAATCCATTTCACTCGCCTTGGTCCAGCGCCTGCACTTCTTGCGGCCCAACGTTGCCGCCACCTTTCCACTGCGGTCTCGCCGTCACGTCGCCCTGGTTCACCCTCTGCACCTGTTGCATCGTGAGTTACCGCTTGAAGATGGTCCACGTCTTCCGCCACTCTCCCACCTTGGCGTCGGAAGGCGACAAAAATCTGCCCCCGACTTACTCGAGGCCCGCCCGGGCGCTGCCGCTTTAGCGGAGATAAGAACATTAGCCAAAGACTCCAAAGAAAGTGACTGAATGCTTTCATCCCATGTTTGAGCCTTCCCGTTGAAGGCGAAAAATCGGCCAGCAATTTCGTCAGAGGTGAGCTCTTTAGTATAGATGATACGCAAAACAATGGCGCCCTGATCCTCCGAGATCGCGCTCGTGCCAATCAATCGTCTCGCCGGTGAACAAAAATGGTCATACAGAGCTTTCGCGAATTCAGACCGTGATCTAGCAGAGAAATGTCCCGAGCGAGTGGGAACGTAATCATGTTTCAATATCTCACCCACATCAATCGTCAGGGTACTCAATGGCGCATCTTTAAACATATGAAACATATTCCTCTACGCTTCTCTCAGCCACAATGGGTAGGTGAAAAGGCGATATCTACCCTCTCGCAGCAAGACTACCACGCCACCAGATGGGGAGGAAAATGTGGCGAGTGTATTCAATTTTTGGTTTCCAGAAGTCTGTAGCAGTGGGCTTGAACGTGACTTGCCAAGGATTCAGCTCTTAAAGTATCGGGTACGACAGGTCCTTCAATCGCTTGCTGACCCGGAGCGAAGGGAGATTCGGATGGAATCGACCGAGCCATTAGGTTGTTGAAATGAGATGCTTAGGCCTATTTGGGACTAGTTTGAGACCAGTAGAATCATGTGATCCCCCTGTATTTAGGCGAATCTTTCGCTCCATAGAATGAATACACCTATCGCTGCTTCAACATCGGTTAGAAGTACTTTCAATTGAGGATATAAGGAGTCGATTCGCTGGGAAAGGGTCAAGTGCTTGATGATTGGTGCGGCTGATCTTGACGAACATGACCTGCAGCTCGGTTGGCAGGCCAAAGTAGTCGAACATGGTTGTCGAATGAATCGGTAGAAGTACGATCGGTTCACGGTGCTGTGAGGTTGTGTCTGATTGACAGTGAGGGCTGAGCTGTAAGATCGACGGCTATACTAAGATGAGGGGCAGAGTTCGAGTTATGAATTGATCAGGGAGCCGACCGGAATGCTCAATTAATCTCTACAAGACTACAAGTGGCATATTTGGCAGCAGCCATCAAACAAAACCATCAAGCTATGGGAGAGACATGGCTTATTCGCGCATGGCTGGTGGTGTGGGAATCAGGGCATACGAGTGTCTGGTGTTGTAACAAGTTTCCCAGATGCGATATGTGGTTCCTTTCGTGCAGCCACATGACACACTGCCAGGATTCTCTTTCTTTAATCTCACGGTTTTCCCAGCTATCGATGAGTTTCATCTAATGCCTCGCTTTATTATACATTTCCTCAGGCGCACATTGCAGTACGACCAAGATTACAATTGCGTAGGCCGAACACAATGATCGAGCTACAGCTCATGATACTCCAATACAGCCTTACAATCGATACAGATATTAGGCCATTCCCGCCATTGATGTCTTTGGCGCTTAATAGTCACCCTAAAGGCCTGACCTGAGGCGTGTTCGGAGGTAATTTGAGCTCTTTCAAGTCCGATGCTCCAAGGAATCTCCTTTGACGAAGAGCATCCTGCTTTCTGGCTATCAGCACGTCCGCATCATGCGTTGGCTCGTTAAAACAACAGCCAGACCACGTGTCGTCCCGCCTCGTGGAATCAATCCTCTTGTCAGCGTATGCAAGGTCTTGATCTGGGTCGCTTCCTTGATCGTCAGAAATGTCCACTGCCCAGATCTCTCCGTCAGCAAGTGTCATGTCGAAATTGCGCGCAGGACACAAGCTGATGCTAATTCCCAAATTCAACGCCTCGAGGCGGCCAGAGATACCTGTATTTCTTTTGACCTCCAGAACAGCAGTTCCAGTTGCCCATCCATATGATTTGTCTGGTACACCACCAGGATTCTTAATCCAGCGGTTATCGAACAACTCGTCACGCGCAGTCGACCTTGCTCCGCATACGAGAGCCTCCTCGAACATTGTCGGGTCTGGTCTGGTGTCTAAACTGCGCCCGCCCCCGATGAGAAGCTTGTTATTCGCGAGCAAGAGCATAGGGTTGAAGTCCGTATCGAATCCAAGCTTGATCCAATGGATGTGGGACCATCCACCTTCGCGTAAATAATGCGAGAGCTCTGGCTTGACCTTCGGCTCCATGTAGACGATACCTGCAGTTCCCAGGTCGTCGTCTTCTAGACTAATCACTTCTCTCCAGGATTGAACCCTTCTCGATAGTATTTTCGATTGACAACTTTCGTAATTTGGAGGTCTCAGAGACCGAAGCCAGAACCCGTGAAAGCGTTTGAGCGGAGGCTCAGTTGGCTCGATTGGAACACGAAGACTTCTCTCTTCGAAGCGCCCCATATCAGAAAGCGGAATCATGGTTTTACCCTCCTTTATCATTCCTTTCACGCGGACATATTCGCCGTCGGTCGACAATCTGCTTAGCAAGATAGCAATTCTTTTGTCCGTAGAGGTTCCTTTGAGGCAATTTAGAATTGCATAGTATGTTTCCATGCCATGAGGCAGGGTTTTGAGCTTGATCGATAGTTCGCCGTTCGATTCCGAGAACCCCAAGGATCCGCTTGTCTTGAACACGTCGGTGCACTCGGAGTAGGAGTCCGGAGAGGGTGCGAAGAGCCCGGTAGGTTTCTCTTGCTCCATCGCCCACGCGAACATAGACTCATCTTTGCCCTTGTGCATGATAGCTTGTTGCAGGCGCACAAAAGCCTTCGAACCCTCACCATATCTTGAATCCATGGTAACGCCAAGGATCCCCAGAAGAGAATAAGCTCTGTCTTCGTCTCTTTTGGTCTCTCTACCTGCTGCCCACGACAGTATTTGAGCAACAGAGCAGGTCGCTAGGTTTTCAGAATCGCTCAAAACGGTCTCAGGTATCCTAGTCTTGATGGATAGTCTGGCTAGTAATTCACTTTTCGTGCCGAAACGCTCCCAATTGCGGTCAAAGAAATACGCCTCGCTTGCGCCGATCAATTCCTGCAATGTCCAGCCTCGTTTAAACCACTCACCATCCATCATGGCCTCTCTGGTGACATCGTGGAGATAGACAATGCATATATGACTGCGCTGGTACCAGCGATACATACTGTTGATAGCCTCGGTCAACTCGCTCCCATCTCCTTTGTTGATGCAGCATGTATCGGCCCAGCCATAGATACAGCCTACTTCGGACGCTTTCTCGCAGAATTTTTTGAGTTTCGCGTACCCTCTCTTGCGTGAAATGTCTATGGACTCATGTACATCAAGATATGTCACTTCATCGGCATCGGCGCCCCATCGGTGGGAGAGGATTGCGTATTGGTGGCCTGCAAGATCGGACTCAGCGACATCTTTGAGTATGAGAGTGCCGGAGCGCCCAGCGCTGGTATCAAGAAAACGCATCTTCAGCTCGTAATGACCGACAAATGTTGAGGACGGCGTGGGAATGTGTCAGTTGAAGCAGAAAAAGTCAAACTCAGCTCCCTGTTCTTATGATATCGCATAGGCCACATCATGAAATTATTGCGGGCATTACAGGTCCTTCCTGCAGCGGGCTGTTCAGGTATACATAGCTGGCTTACGCCCTCATACAAATAATCCTTGTTAAGAGGCTTTTTGCTAATGCAATGTCCAGCCCGCTGCTGCTGCCTGCAGGAAGGACCTGTACTTGTGAAGTTGTGATCCTAGGGCTGAGAGCTAGCGCGAAATGCATGCCCTATAGCGCTTTACCCGGAAAGGACTAGAGTAGTCAGTATCGCTTGCCAAGATCAAGAGTCGGAGGTCATTGCACAGCAATATGAAAGTATACGAGGGTGAGTTGGCCGAGTGGTAGTAGGCCTTCATGGAAGACTGCAGTAATTACTCAAGCGCTAGGGGAGAGCGGCCCCCGTTGAGGAACGCTAAGGTCGTGGGTTCGATTCCCACCGCTCTCAACGGTGCTACCAAGGAGGAGGGTTATTAAGGATTTGATTCCAGCTGTGAAAGTATCAATCTGCCGTGGTGAATGCGACCGAGAGAAAATCACCTCACGTGTTAAGCGAAAATCTTGTACTTAATGGTTGATGTCTTTCATAGCCGCATAGGCCCACATAAGGACGATAAATTGATATCACACACACACACACACACAGCAATATAAACACTACACTTGAAAGGGGACAAGCTATAAATCTGCTTTATTTTCGACTCGAGATTAGGCTCTAAATTCGCGAGGCTCATCGTCTCTCGTACCCTCATTCTATATTATTTATTATCTAATTTTAGCCACGGTAAAGTTCCTTTGTGGCCTTTTGTAGGCCCACCGATTTTGGTCCATTGGTTAGGACTGTTGATCTATCCTTCAACAACCAGCTACAGTACGACTACCAGATCCCTTACATCTACAATGGCATCTAAAGCCTCACCAGCGAAGCCACTCTCGATACGGAAGCGAGATGCGATACTAAAAGTCCTCTCTAACAAGGACAAAATGAATGAGCTAAGAGTTCTCGCCGAGAAGTCCATCTTCTGGGATTGTAGCCATCCAGAAACCCGGGCAAACCACGAAATGATACGATCTGAGTTTGAGTATTTCGACTCTTCGGTCTCTGATACCACTAGTCCAGCTGATATCTGAACGTTGAATCCGATTCTGAGCAGAAGCAAGAAAGTCCTTCCAGTCAGTCTAGACTATACCAAAGGAAAGCTTGAGGGGAAGCCAACAGTGCAAGTGCTGTACAACCGGCAGGATGATATACCCTGGTGGGCGCACCTTGTCACTCCATTGTCTGTAAAGAAAGCAGGCGCTTGGAATAGCAACATCACTACCTACATACACATGCTGGCTACGATAAAGGTCTGAAGTACCCTTTCATACTCTAAATTCATCCTGATCGACGCTGAGTTATACCTCTTTTGGTAACAACTGATGTCAATGGAGAAGGGAGATGAATTGGAAGCAGTACTACGCGGCATGGCTCTCAACCTGTTTTTGTGGGGTGAGGTTAGGGCCTATCACTGTCGCTCAAGAATACGAACAGGGTGCGTCCATGGGAGGTGACATGTTGAGACCGAATGACCCAAATCGCCACTGACAAGACGTTATTTCTTCCGTGTACCAGACGAAGAAGACTTTCTACATAGCCTCAAACACATCAACAAGAGTATCTACACGGAATCTTTATATTTATGAAGGGTCTTCGAGAGCCTTATGACAGAAACCACATAAGAACGTTGACAAATTCTCGACTGTGCGAACAACCTTCCATTCCCCAACTCACGGCCTTTTCAAAAATCCCAAAAACAAAATCAACACCTGATTAATTCATCCTAAAACGCTACCAAAGGTGCAAAATCATGACAACTGCGAGATTCGAACTCGCGCTCTTTCGAACAGGTAGGTTCGAGACTTGTAGATCTGATACCTGAAACCTGCGCCATAACCACTCGGCCAAGTTGCCTTTCCTCAACAAATGGTCTCTAAATATATATATATACTTAGCTTGAAATTTTAATCGTGGATTTGAAGCAAGTCAAAGTAGTCTGTCACGTCTGTCTCTCTATCTCTCATGTCGTTTTTTCAGTCCTTCCTATCGTACACGAGTTACAACTACAAATTCGACCAGTTCGACGAGTGCTGTAATATTCTTTTCTGACATCATCATTCCGGACAGCAGTTTCCTTTTTACCGAAAAGAAAGACCTCGCGTTCGCTACAAAGGAGAACTCGAAAAGCCGCTGAGCACCAAAGCAGCTTTTTTGGTATCTCATACTTATGCTTCTGTGCACTCAAATGCCCTACTGGTCTCCTTCTCCTTCCTTCCTCATGGATGCCTACTCCTTTATCCCAAGGTCCACTCTGGAGCATATGCCATATGCGCTTCATGACTCCCCGCTGCGAATATCGACAGACTGAGTCGAGATTACCCCCCGTTGATTATCCCATGTATTCCCTTCCGCAGCTATGCTTGTCGCAGCTATCTCAAACCGAGTTCTAACCAATGTCAATCTGCGTGCAGGAAATCAACGAGACTGATTGTTCATTTGAACACATGGGAGTAGTTGATTCAAAGTCCTTGAATACAGATGTGTTTCCAAAAACCTGTCATCATCCAATCACCCTTTCCAGGCACGAGATCGTAGCGTCTCGGCTATGGTTGCTTGATATCACTATCCAGCTGTTAGCAAATTTCCTAGCCCAAAACCACCACAGAACCACCTACCTCACAACTTGATTACATCACAAGCCGAGTAAATCCGCGCATCCCGCGTCAGAAATCTCAGCATACCCACTCTGGGACACTCACATCCTCCCCCTCGAATATCCCATCCAAGCCCTAGATAATTTTTCCCCGTTCTCCACCTCCTATTCCCCCTTAACCGCCTCCTCCCCCGGACTCCTACTCCTCCCCCTCTCCGCCTTCCTCCCGCCCCTTCCCCCCTGCGCATCCCCCTTCTTCGGCGGCGGTCTTACAAACGCAAAATCCACCGTCAAGATCTGATCGAGCAGCTTTGCGCCGTTGGCGCCTTCAATGGCGGCTTTGGCTTCGCGCTGGGTGGGGTATTCGACTAGGACGTAGCCCTGCGTGTGATATCGGGTCAGCCTGTGATGGATTTGTTAGGGGAGGGGTAGAGGGTAGTTGTAGAGACAGGTGGTGGTGAGTCGGGGTGGGAGGTACTTTGACGTAGCCTGTTCTCCGATCCAGGTTCATATGCAGGTTCTTAATTTCGCCGTACTCCCCAAATAGCTCCTGCAGGTCCTCTTCGCTCGCCTCTTCATGAACATTTGTCACAAGAATGATCCAGCCTTCGATGGAGCGGACGGCAACGGCGCCGGTGGAGGTGCGGATTTCAGAGGTTGTCGGAAGGGCGATCTTGGGATCGTCGTTGGCGGGAGGGTCAATGTCCATTTCTGTGGAGGCCATTGTTGGGATGTTTTAGAGAGGAAGGAAGTGAGTTAGTGGGGCTGTGTTTGGTGGTAGGTTGGGAGGATTGGGCGCAATTGGAGGTTCGATAAACCGGAGCGCATTGGATGTTTTGTAAATTATCAATGTGTTCCGCTGTCACGCTAGCGAAGCAGTCACGCTGGGTAAACCGCTTTACGATATTTGACCATGTAACTAATCTGTGAACAGTGTCTGATATCACGGTTTAAGATCATACTATGGCTGATGCTGCAGAAAAGCTGACGTTCAGAGATACCTTCCAAACTTATGTTGCGAGATATCCGCCCCCGAAGAAACTACGATGCGTCTACGGACCCGAGGAGAGGCAAGCGGATAAAGTAGAGAAGAGAAACAGAAGCCATTGATTGACACACCGCCAATCTAGGTGAGAGACTTATGGCTGCGAGAGTGATGGTTCTTGCAGGTTGCTTGGGAGACGCTATGATAAGTACTCACGGCTGTCATAGTCCAGCGTCCTTCTTGGGATAGAGAGATGTACATACCATGTATGGGTCCGTTTCTTCTTTCATGCTAGCTCGAGTCACAACAACCGTTTACTATCTAAGAATACCAACTTAAGAAGAATTTGAGACGACTGACCATGTGTGCACTTACAAGTAAGCAGTGTCGCTCGTACGCAAAACGCTGCTTCCTACCTCACTCAACTCGCCTTCAAGTGATTAATCATCGCGATTCAGCTAGCAGTCCACATGGACAGCTATCAGCCAAGGCCCAGAGCAAACCCCACAACAAGCCCACTCACCCCGGAAGCTCTCCACCATCTAGATATCTTGTACTTGTTATCCCAGGTTGTGTAGCCGCTGTACTTGATCAAAACGGGAAGACGAAAATGAGGTGAAATGTTGGCTCGATGACTTAGCTGAACTTGCTCCATTTGCTCCTACGAGCCCACCCCAGATGTGGTGGACCAATAGTAGTTGACGTGTTGTAACTGAATGCTAGGAAGACATACTGGCGCTGGTTCTACGCCGAAGGGGTGACCGAGGCTGTTGAAGTAGTTGCTTCCCCTGACAAATTGCCGTCCTTTTCACTGGGAACGAATGCGTACCTGGGCAATTGTGCCATCTTCTCTTCCGGACTAATTTCATTATCTGAATAGACAAGTTTCGCATTCTTGTCTTTCTTCCCTTTCTTTTCATCCTGTGGCTCCTCAGCTTTAGCTTCCAATTTGCCGTTAGCAATAAACTCAGCTTTATCGGCGTCCTTTGCAGCACCATAGAGCAAATCGTCAACATCATTGGACAGACTGGACTGTGCTTCGACATGAGCAGGTGGCGCACCCTGAGGACTTTGAGTGAAGGTTCTATTCTCAGGCGGGTTCGGTGGCCCCGAAAGCTGACCTTGATGCATCTGTTGCATTTGGAAAGCATTGACGGGTGGCGCACCAAAAGAAGGTCGCTGAGGAAGGCCAGGTGCTGGCGGTAAGTTTCCAGAGCGCAGCGGAAGAGGTCCATTCTGTGGAGGCGTGTGAGTACGCGGAGGTTGAAACTGACCGTGTTGGAAAGGAACTGCTGGAGAGCCAGGACCGAACGGTTGGGGAGGGCCATTCTGGAACGGGGGAGGCCCATTTTGGAAATGATGTGGTCCATTCTGGAATTGGGGCGGACCACCCTGAAACTGAGGAGGACCATTTTGAAATTGGGGCGGACCACCTTGGAATGGTGGAGGTCCGTTCTGGTACGGAGGTGAGAAGCCTTGCCCACCAGGCGGACCTTGATACTGCTGGGGTGGTCCAAATGCTTGGTTATGCATGCCAGGTGGCTCGAAACCAGGCTGTTGCGGAGGGAACTGCGATTGTTGAGGTGGAGCAAACGGTGATGGCTGTTGCTGGAACGGAGTTCCCTGTTGGCTATAGGGTTGCGGATATGATGAGTAAGTTGAATTATTGGGAGGCCCTCCAAATTGCATTTGAGGCTGCGAGTATCCTGGAGAGCCAGCCTGCTTATTACAAGGTCAGTCATAGTCAACTTGATGAGAAGCACCATCAACCCACAAAGGCGCCGGGACTCTGGCTTACACCTGGACTCTGACTACCATGCCCCCCAATTGGCGTCACGTCCCCACTACTGATGCCCGTCGCTTGTTCCGCCGCTTTCTTCGCTTTGTGCTCGGCCAGGCGCTTCTTCAGCTCAGAAGGAGGCTCAAATTTTGGTTTTTTGGCCGCACCAGGTCCGGCATTACCTGGTCCATGGTTGCCAGTGGCAGCGCGTCTGTCGGCCTCAGCCTGAGCGAATTGGTGAAGAATACGTTGTTTATGGCTGGTCACGATATCTTCGGGTATTCCCTCCATGCCAAAGATTTCGACGTCAAGACCTGAGCGATTAGGCAACGCATTTTCGATCGTGGTGAGCGTCTCTTTATGAACCTGTGTCATGTGAACGGACAGACCTTTTACTCTGTTAGTTGTGATGGCAAAACGGATACCTCTTGAACGCGACTTACCGCCTGCTGTGTTTAATCGACGTCCACAGCGCTCACACTTGAAATGCCTCGCTTTCTGATGGTTGATTAATATTTTAAGGTCATCAAAGTCTCGCTCGCAGTAGTAACACCACGGCCTTGCTAATATTTCTTCCACATCGGGATGACCCCTCTTCTTTTTGTTGCCCATAGCTTCGGAGGCTTGTAACTAGCGGAATGGTATGAGGAGAATGAGGGCAGGCCAAGCTTGAAGTAATAAGACTCAGAAGTCAACTCCTTATGAGGATTGAACGTGCAATGGAACGGTCGTTGAACTCCCGTTTCTGCCAAGCCTGTTAGTCATCAAAACTCGAGACCGCACCATCGTTTTTCCGTGTAAAATTTTCTTCGACTTTCACTTCACACTTTTTTAAAAAATATGATCGTTCTACATGAATAAATGGCATAAATAACCCATAGGCCTCATTATTAACTGTCCGATAAGACTACAAGATCAAACGGCTATGCTTTGATTCAAAAGATGGAGTTTCCTTCCGTCCACTCATCCGTTATGACGAGTATTTTCTTCAATCTAGCCATGGCTTCGTCTAGCAGTCTTTCTTTCATGGAGACTTGGCTTTTTGGTGCATTCAATGGAGCTACGCCATGGTGGAGATGGGTTGAACTTTCATGTACTGAGGCAGATCTGTCTGTGTGGAAACTTTCTCTATGGGCTTTTGATCTTATTGAGAAAGGTCTGTCTATGAGAAATCTATCCAGTTAGGCTTTTTCTAAGTGGACTTGGATCTGTTTCAGAAGACTTTGTGCCGGTGTTCGTTCGTTATTGGACCTCAGTGATCTCTCGCATTTGGGCACCTCTGCCAGCCTCGCAATCCTCTTCCGCAACATACAGTCAGCTCCTTTACCTCGTTCGAGGATCCACAAGGTCTTCATCTGAAGTTCCCTAAGCAGTATCTGCGTCATGCATTGCTGCTGTCGGGAGGTTGAACGAAACCCTGCTTCGTCAGGGCTTTCACGTGTTGCAAGATGAAAACCGGGCTATCATAGTTCATGCCTTTTGCTCGTACGAGAACTCTACATAGGCATGACTCCAATCGGCCCTACATGTTCATATTCTTTACTTCGCTTCCCTCTTGACGCTCCTCACCCCAGCCTCTCCCTTCCCGTGCGTGGTTGCTTGTGCCTTGTCTACCCTCACCAATGGCCTATACCTCGGCTCCCACATCTGCTCCCTGACCCACTCTTCCAGCTCCCCTTTATCCTTAGGAATCCCCTTCTCCGTTGCAACCCCTTCCTCAACAGCCTGCTTGATAACCGCAGAGGCGATCTGAACGCTTATTTCTCTGACGTTTGTGACGTCGGGAACAAGGCCGGCGTAGGGGTCATGAAGGCAGGGGGACTGGGAGGAGAGGGCTCTAACGGCTGCGACGAGCATGGCAGGGGTCAGGAGGCGGCTGCGAGAGAGCACAGTGCCGAGACCGATCCCGGGGAATGCGGTGGAATTGTTGCATTCGGCTTGATAGATCAGTAATTGCTTGAACTCTTTCGTCGTGATACGAGTCGAAGCGAAACTCCACGGGTCGAGTCGCTCTTAACCCTGACAACAAGACGGAGAAATCGACTTACCGACTTCATACTGTATTCCCTCATACTCAACTGGCGGGAACGGGCTGCCCGTCGCAATCAAAGCTTTTCCATTCGTCCACTTAAAGATATCCTCTGGTATAGCCTCATGGAGCCTTGTAGGATTACTCAAGGGCATAATGATAGGTTTGTCAACATGTTTTGCCATTTCTCTTATGATCTCTTCTGTAAAGGATCTCGGTTTCGTGGATGTTCCAATCAGTACGTGCGGTTTTACTTCTTTAATCACTGCGAGAAGGTCTTTGCCGCTCCCTTGCCATTCTTTGTCTTCACGTGCATAAGGTGTTTGGCCTGGAGTCAATTTATCTCCATGCGATTTAAGCAGGAGTCCAGGCTTGTCGACACACCTAATAGAGAGTCATTTGAAGCTTTCCCTCCCAGTCACACGTAACAGCTTACCATATCTGCTTCGCAGCCTCCTCCCTGGACTTTCCACTTTCTTCGGCGATAGCGCCTGTTACTTGATCTGCAATACCAGTGCCGGCAGATCCAGATCCAAATACCACCATCCTCATATCAGTGAGAGATAGCTTGCTGACATGCAACCCCGCCATGATGGCAGCTAACGTAATGCAGCCGGTCCCTTGGACATCGTCATTGAAGCAAGCGATTTCTGGGCTGTACTTGTCTAGGATTCTTTTGGCGTTGAGCAAGCCGAAGTCCTCACTATCCGGAGATTAAGCAGTGAGAAGACTAAGGCGGGATTGGACGAGAAACTCACAAGTGGATATATGCTTGAGGGTAATGTTTACGTGCTGCTTGGACGAAAGTATCAACAAACTCATCATATCGTTTACCACGTACCCGAGGCTTGCGAAGACCAAGATAGAGCTCGTCTTTCAACAAATCCTTGTTCTATGATTGGGTCAGCACAGGCTCAGGGACGTCATCAAGGTGGAGCCACGAACGTCTGTACCGCAGTCCAGTACAACTGGAAGCGTCCTGGCAGGGTGGATACCCGCGCATAGGGTCGTGATGACAAGCTTAGCGATAGATATCAGAATACCTCCCACCCCTTGATCACCAATGCCTAGTATCTGTCATAAATTAGCCGCTGTCATCCTTCTCAACCTCAAGATCGACATACCTCTTCTCCATCAGTCACCACAATGTAGTCAACATCCTCCGGAATACCCCATTGAGCGATGTTGTCGAAGACTCTATCTTGATCATCAATATTCAGAAAGCAACCCTCAGGTTTCCGGAATAGTCGAGAGTAGTTCTGAATCGCATCACCCTCCGTAGGCGTATATATGACGCTGAACATCTCTTTCAGATGATCTTGAATGAGCTACAAACATTTCAGCATCCAATTGCAACGCAATTTGAAGTCAGTCAACAGGATACCTTGTAATAAAGAACTTCATTCTGCTCCTTCATGCTCGTCATGAAAGTGTTCTTCGCGAGATCATTAGGTCGACTGCTGTACTGCTCGTACGCTCGATGCACTTGTTCGTCCAACGTTTGCACATTTGGCGGAAGTAAGCCGTACAGCTTGAACTCTTTGCGTTCATTGGAAGGGAAAGCTGACCCCTTGTTGTGGTACGGGGATGCTAGCAAGGCCGTCCCCTGGTCGAGGTCAGTAGATGCTGCACATGGCGAGATGTCAGCAATTATATGGACGGCAATTCGGCTATACCGTCAAAGCGCATTCTTCGGGTCCTGATGTAGACAATGGAAGATGCCCAAATTTGACATGTTTGGTGTCTTTTGGATGTGAGGCCATCTTGCGATTCCGAACGGTACGAGAGAGGTAAAAGGTACGGAATGGCTGGCGGCAGAGGCCAATTGAGTTACAACGTATGTAAAAAGAGGGATGGTCAAGATATTGTAAATTCGGCAAATCGCAGTGAAGATAACTGTGGACGCAAGAGACGGGTGGAATAGAATCGACTAGAAACTAACGGTTGAGAAAGAGGATCTTTCTAGGTAAGGTAATGAAGCAATTACAGTGTCTACTAGGACCGAACACCGTTCATGGTGTTATATAGGGTACAGAGGGACGGAGGGTTCGGTGGTACTTGTGGAGTAGGTAGTAGTCTAGGTTGACGTCACACGAAGGTTGAGAAACAGGTACTTTACAACCGCCATCGTGCCTGCTGAGATAGGATAAAACCTCATTTACAATGGTATACTCTATAGGGATATTTTACGAAAAACATATAGTCTTGGCTCTCATCATCCTTGTAAATTCCTCCTTTATGCACAGTCCCTAGGATACCCGTGCAATATCTATAATGCATGACTTGAACAGCCAGCTCGTAAACGTTGCCGAACATGTCTGACAGACCAAATCCATTCAGTGGGAGACTAAAGTGGTGTTTGGGGGAATGCTCCTTGTTCTTGCCACCACTCTAAACCGAGGTTGGGATCTGCTGGTGGATACTGCAGGACAGGAGGGTGATGCCCAAAAGGACTGGCTGGTACCGAATTCAAAGGTTCAGAAAAGCCTGAACCAGCTAGACTTGGATGCGGTGTGCGTGTCCAAGGCGGGCCTTTGTCAACAGGATTAGGTGGCCTTTGACGCGCTGCGCGTTTGACCCGCAGCTGACCAGGACCACATTGGGAAGCCTCCGCAACAGACTTACGCATGGCAAAGTGTTGCTGATCAGATGCAGCTTCGGCGTGTGGGTCTGTGGCTATCGATTCGATAATGCCGGATGGGTGAAGAGAACCGGGTGCAGGCACCCAGGTTGAATCCGTAAAATTGAAACTGCTGAAAACTGGATCCCGCACATCTTGTAGGAGCTCTCTAATGGCTATTATTAGCTTATATGGAAGGCGAATCCCGGAGTATGGGCCGACCTTTCTTCCCATGTGCCTGGGAGCCGAGCGAAATTGAGATTCTGGCTACGGAGAGGTTAGAGCTGGTCTCAGCGATTGAAAGGCTGAATACTGACTCGGAGTCAAATTTCGTTGGAGATTTCGAGTCACGAGACTCCGGGTTGATGTTGGGTGGAGGTGACGCAACATCCGTGCTGTGGAGAGCGCTCTTTGCAACTGTGAGGCCTTTCGCAACCTTGTGGGATTTTCTCGCCTTCCGTTGCCTCCATGTCTTCAACTTCGAGCGGTATTGGGACTCGCTACAACGCATTCAGTGTTTGGCATATCATGTACAGCAACAATTCCGTACTCAGGGTGGAAGTCTCGAGTGCAGACGCGTTTCATGACGTGTCTCAGAGGTAGATCTTCGTCTATGTAGAGACGAAGGATCTCTTCCTTGTGCTGCTCCCAGTGCTCTGAAGGGATGGGGTCGACCATGATTGTTCGTGTGAACGGTGCGGTATGCTTGACTCTGGATGGGGGTAGGGTGTTCAGCTCAGCGGCGACAATGAGGAAGATGGGTTGCGGGTCCATGTAAAGAGTACTGTGGTATTTGAGACATGGAGACCCGACCGTATGTAACCTTTGCGTCTGCCGTCCGACTAGTTTGCGCCACGCCACGTTCCCAAAATTGAGATTTGCAGAAAGAGATGCACACTCGGGCTAGTATGGATTGGAGGTTGCGCTAACTGGCCGGATGTAGCTTATGGAATCTCTACGGTCCAAGGACGACATTATCTGGTGGTATGATGTGAAATCTCCCCGAACGTCCCCATGTGCCCCCAGAGAGGACGACAGGAGCAAGGCCGATTGGTTCATCAGTCACGGCGGTCCGCACCCCGGAACATTAGCGGCCCCAGTCAGCACGCAGCAGAAGTCAAAAATCCAGCCTGGTATGATGGCCAGCCCCCTTTCACATAAAGTGAGGCATGAGACGGCACAGCAATAAACCGCGCTCTCCAGGGTGCAAGAAGCGGTCAGCAGATTGTCGTGTCACACTAGGTTGCGGGTCCTCGAAATCGGCATCGAATTTTGAGGCTCATAACGTTGCCTAAAGTGTTTGCCTTGTATTTGCCTTCTTGTCACGCTCTTCTCCTCCTCGCCGTCCCAACTGAGAGGTCTTCCAAATAATTAGAGCCATTTATGATATTGGCTTTGTCTAACCGATTGGATTCGCGCTCCTTCAGGGGTCTTGTAACATCACGATGACCTTCAGCAAATTTGTTCTTGCTGCCAGAAGATCCTGAAAGTCCAGCCACGTACCATGCGACGGCTAATAGGAACCCGACAACAATGACGTCCAGTATGTGCACTGCCCACCAAACGTGTTGAATCCCAAGTGAGCATGTCGAGTAACAAAATCGCCATTCCTTAATGTTGTCATCGAACCAAGCGCTTAACAGCCCAGCATTGCCCCCAAACTCGCCCATCATGCTGCGCACTGTTATTTCGCGTAGACCCGGAACGCTTTCGTTCATGTGTGTATCCGCGTCGCTCCATCTCTTGGCTTTCCATACTCGAGACCCCTTTTCTTCATCGTTAGGCAGGTAATGGTAGACATCACAGCCTTCGTGATCGTGGCCCGTCAAGATGATGCCGTTACGCCCAAGGCCCTTGCCAGGAGTATCAGGGTTGCCGCTCATACCAAAGATACCTTCCAGTATCCCCTTACCCGCGTTGTAGCTCAGATGATTCTGCTCCTTTAGTCCTCCTCCTTCTTCATCGGAATAAAAGTCAAAATGGGGACCATCAACGCAAATACCTGCATTTTTTGGTAGTGGTAAATGGGTAAGAAGGATAGTGGCTGTAGTTCGATCGTCAACCGGGCGAGAAGCACCAATGGCATTATTGATAAATGTGTACGTGTCTCCTTGAAGGTCTGTGTCCAGGGCCGGGGTGTCAAGGTTGAGCGAGTTCATGACTATGATCCTAATTTCAGGCTGATTCACGCTATCCTGGCGGTCTGTGTCATTCGCCTGATCTTGAGATAGGACAAACCGAGTCTCCCAATTCGCCCGGCCAAAAACTCTTTCGAATCTCTCAATTCTCTCTAGCGACATATCACCGGCATATCCAACATCATGATTCCCCGCAACGTTGACAATCCGTCTCTCCCAGCTCCTAGCCTGGCCTAATGTCCCAACGTGTCTTCCCTCTGTTACTTCATCCTCTACCCTTGTCCCATCTTTGAAGACTCTGTGCCAGAATCGCCATCCTCTTCGCTCGAATTCCTCGTCACTGACCCATTGGCTACCTATTAGATCCCCGAGAACCGTCACATGAGTCGGTTGTGTGTACCAGTGCATCGTGCGATATATGTGGGCCAGGTAGTAGTCGTTGCCCAGGAGGTCCAATCTCTTCCTCCATGATTGCAATATCCGGGGTACGTCTGAAACAACAAGGTTGTGCGTAATGTGCTGGATCACCTGGAGGCGATCATTTGTACTATTCGCATCCTGAAGATCCGGCCATAATGCTTGGAGACTTGGAAAGTAGCCATCCTCGGGATTAAGGAGCGAGGAGTCGCCTTCTAGTTGTGGGTCTCCTAAGGCAAGGAGACGAAAGGGTGCTGGGTCTGGTCCAGGCAAGTCATAGCCATACGAGAATTGCGTGGCTCTGCTCCACCAAGAGATGTTTTCAGGTACGCCAGGGGACGGAAAAGCGCAGCTATGGAAAGCTGGATAGAAGTATAGATATGTTGTCGAAATCAATGACAGTGGTAGGAGGATAAGGAGTATTCGAATAAGGAGAGGGAGCATGGAGACAAAGCAAAGCTGGGAACAGCAATGCAAAGTTAATCGTGCAAAGTCGATACCAAACTAACTCCTGGGCTTCAAGATTGCCTCAGGACCTCAGACGTGTGGGGCTAAGCCCCTGCGGGTTAGCTCCCCGCGCTAAGCCTCTACCGGGTTAGCGATTTGCTTTCTATGGAAGCTGCGATTACAACACCTCGCGAAGTAAGCAGAGCTAACCCGAAGGGGCTTAGCCACACACGTCTGAGGTCCCTACCTTAACCACTAATGCTGATACTGTACCTTCCTCCTCGAAACAAACTACAGGAAATCTTCTCCTTACACATCTATCCCACACCAACAGAAGTCCAACCCATCAACCCCCCCCCCCTCCCTCTACACCATCCCGCAATGCTCTCTCCGCGACCCCTGATCAAAGGCCCCCTCCACCCCCCAAAACAGCAAACCAACCCATCCCCAACATCGTACTCGCAGCGCGCGATAGCGCGGGGAGAGCTATGGCTAGAAAAGAGGCCTAGGAACAGTGGTGGAAAAGGTGTACATACCCGGTTTTCTTACCAGAATGGTCTGGTTTTTCTGGATTTGCTGACAAGCTGCTGCGTGCGAAAAGAGGTTACGTTCGATTCGGGCAAACTACCGCGGCCGTTTTTGAACCCGGCGGTGATGGGGCAGAGGACGAAGCAGCGTGCGGAGAGAGAGAAAAAGGATCAGGGCTGATCGTATTGGGGACAGATCATCTTAGTTTCATTGCCTTTGCATATCTACGTAGCTAAGCAGTTCAACTATCTCATGAAATGTACATGCGTAAATCCATGTCTCATACCGCTCTCATAACATTCATCAGGGCATTCCGACATACATCCAGGTCCTGCGGACAATCTTTCCCAAGCGCCAGAGAGCGCCGCAATTCCTCCCTTCATATATCCGTTACTGATGTGTCGCAACGTCAAGGCTCTTTTGTACAGTCTCAACCCCCTCGTTACCTTCCCCAATCATCGACTTGACCCTCACTGGCAGGAAGCACGACCCCGATACTTCCTCTCAGCTTTTCTCTAATCCTTTCCCTTTTACCCTCCTCGCGCCTTTCCTTCCTCTTTTCCATCCGCTCCTGCAATCCCCTGAAGCCGACAAATTGCACCTGGTACCCTAATCTAGGTATGACCACCCCGTCGTGTGGTCTCTCTTCGCTTCTGTCTGGCTGTATAAACTCGTAGTCATTACTTTGGTTATCATATGTGTCACTGTAGCTCTGTCTTCTGCGCTGATCACTTCCACGGGGCCCCTCTTGCGACCAACCAAATCTCTGGCGCCCACGAAGCCGCAGCGACCCAAACCGCTGGCTTAGCGATGAAGTGCGTGACGGAGTGGTAGTTTTGGGCTGCGGCATACCGATCGAGTTTCCAACCAGAACGCCTGAATTGCCAAATTCGCTCTCGCTGTCGGAAAGGTCATCCCAGAAGCCACGCGGCCGCCAGAATGGATGCAACTTGTTCTCATGGGTATCGCTCACACTTGGAGCGCGAGCGCTGATTGTCCTTCGTCTTGATAGGGATCGGCTGAGGGGTGAGACGAATGATTCGGAATAACGACGGGAACTAAGAGCACGCTTCATCATCGAGAGAGGACCACGGGTCCTCGGGCTTCCAGAAGAAGGCGGTTGAACAGAGTGTCGGTCTAGATCATCCACCGGAGTGTTATTAGCAGGGGTAGGTGGAATGATCTTGAAGTCGGGGGGTTGCGGTGGGTCGCGAGGGTTCTTGAGGGGTGAATTGATCAGATGTCTTTCTTCAAATACAGGATCTTCTGGCGTCACAGGCGACTGATGGATAATGGCAGGTTTCGTGGGCCCGGGGATCACGAAATTGGCGTTGCCGGCGACAAAGGTGGAATGCTCCGCAGGTTGGGAGTTACGCCTGGGCAGCTGCTGGACCACAAGTATGGATTTGTTGGTGTGCGGGTAGATACTGACCGCTGTTGCTTCATCGACTTCAAGTGTACCAGGAGTAGAAGAGCGGGCAGAGCGTAAAGAGAACGGAGTGACGAGCGCAGAGCGAGGCCGCGTAGCTGACCAGTCCCCGGTGCTAGATCGATCAAGGCCTGTAGTTTGTGTATCATTAGGTTCTGTAATCTGCAGTATAGGTTGTGATTGTGAGGACTGTCCCTCCTCGCCGTCATGTGCAATCACGCTAGCTGATGTTCCAGAGGTAGTACGGGAGAAGTTCCTACTCGTTGGTGCGGATGGGGAGGATTTCTGGGCGACGAGAGCTGGTGGAGTCTCTCTTGCAATCCTCGCTTCTGGCTTTGACGGGGTGAATTCGGGTACAATGGCGGAAATCGTTCGGCGCTCTCGACCGGGAAGGTCGAAATAGCCAACTGTTTCGTCGGGCGCGGTAGTCGGCCTTGATGATTGCTGGCGAGCAGAAGTAAGCGATATAGTCCTTGAAAGGCGTCTGCTGCTTGGGGCAGAAGACTTCAAAGAAGATCGGCGTTCAGGGATCACAATTACCGGCACAGTATCTTGCCGCACCTTGGCCATACTCGAAGCCATACTGGTTGCACTATCTGATACGAAACTTCTTTTTGGCCCTCCCTCTGGACTCCTGGTATGGCGAAGTAGATGTTGATGTGAGTGATCAGCGGAAATCAAGGAGCTGCGATTCGAATGGCTTGAGGAATTGTCGAGCGTATTGAGGGTACAGATTCTGCCGGTGTGTCGAAGAGTCCGTTCCCTTCTAGGCGGAGTGTCGATCACTATCGCTTCCACAACCGTGGAAGTCGCCGACATTTGGGAAAGTCGTCGATTGTCAACCTCTCGTAGCTTTGCATCAATATCTAGGCCCTCGTCCCTCAACGGCCATTGAATCTGCTCGGCGAACCGCTCCGTCGATGCACTCGGCGGACTCTGCCGACTTCTCTCAACTCTTTGGCGTAGACTCAGGGATTTTGTTAAGGCGTTTGGTGCTTCCTGGACAACCTTTGGTGATGTTGGCGATGAACGATTGGAAATCTGTGGGCGTTTCCTTCTCCTGACCAAACCAATTCGTGGCAAGTGTTGGCTTTCATCCACGCCTATACTATCCAAACCGTCTCGACTATCACCCCAGGCGCCGTCGAACGTAACGAAATCATATGTCTCTGATGGAAACCTCGGTGCTGGATCTCTTAAGGGCGGATCATCCTCTTCCGATTCCATCCCAAGCCCAAGCCCAATATCTCTTAATCTTTTATGACCCGCAGTCTTCAGCCAGTGCTGTTTAACTGGATGTACTGATGGTAGATCTTGTTGTCGAGCTTCGTCATCAGAGGAGGGCTCCTCACGAGCAGTCTTGAAAGATTCTGCTCGACTCGATACTTTGCGAGACGCCGAATGTGCCACTGAAGTATAAAGAATGTGGTTCACCCTTGGCGGAGTTGTCTCTGGAGTGGGCGGGCTCCGTTGGACCACAGGTGTGATGATTCCAGAACTACCGCTGGTATAAGTTGTCGCGAATGCGCGGTCTTTTGACGGGGAATCTTCGATCCAACTTGAGTCTACATTCTCGGTAGAATTCGAGGGTGGAGTTAGTGGTAAACCGCGCTCCGGAGCAAGCGGGACTGGTGAAGGTTCTGGAATCCAGGACCGTATCCGCTCAGAGGAACTGTAGCTGTACGCATCGCTTACACGTTCGAGACTACGTTCAAGCTTTACGGAATGCCTGGGATTTGAAGCGCCTGCCGTGGTCGTTCTTCTGGGAAACGCCTTGTGAGACTTCAACGTTGCGATGTTCGAAGACGGTTGGACCTCCATTTTGTTTCTTAGCTTTTTGCCGGGCAGCTCAGTACAGGTAGATCTGAGAGACACTCCGCTCGCGCGCAAGGATCGCGAGTCTTGAATGGAGTGTATCAAATTTATCCTGATATCAACGTAATGCTGGACAGATGGCACTCATCACTCGTGTTTTGCCGTCCGTTTGACTCCAGGACAAATCCGCGCTTGAACCGGCCAACGTGATAAGTTCTATCACTTCGGTCAAAGAGCAGAACTGTCGTTCCTGAGAGTTGCCGAGAGCCGTTAAGCTGACTTGGCCGTGAGGTGCTGGGATTGATCTTCGACCGAGTCTCCTGCCTGCTGCGTCGTAATACGCAGCCACGGCCAGGATGTATGCACAGAGCCTTGAGTAGCGCACCTATCCTTGACTGTGGGGGTTGACGAAGGCGCGCGGTGCGCCTTGAGCTGTCAGCCTGTCTGTAGTATCACTGTAGTCAGACATCGACGTGTGAGAGTCGTCAAAGGCGAGTGCTGCACTGTGGCGGACGTGTTGGATGTTGAGGGGTACGGAGTATGCGATCTCGTGTCGTCTCAAACCTGCATGAAGTGCTCGGTCGTAATATTGCGACGCTAAGAATAGCCGCCTAAGGGAGAAGGCCGACCAATCCCTGCCCGAGAAGCGGATGTTCGAGGGCATCTGAGGTAGCGACGTGAACGTCCTTTTACATCATATCATCGTTGATAGGGGTACTCTTGTATAATCCCTTGTCAAATCAAAGGTCGCAACTGCTCTGCTGATACTGGGACTGGGACTGGGACTGGGTAGCAGATGATGTGCATATTGTCGAATGAGCTGCAGCTACTCTAACGGTGAATGTGTCAATTTCGGCAGGTGTTTGATCATATTTGACCAAAGCCTCAATAATAATCATTATATATATATCGACTCTTCCTAATGGCTCGGATGATTGGCAAATCATTTTCAATGTTGGCGATTCATGTCATAAACGCGACTGCAGGAAGAAGTGCGGCCACTATGAGGTGAAGTTCAGTGAACAACAGCATCCGAGCATTGAGTAATAATTCTCCAGTGTCCAAATCTTCTGCGTCTGTGGTCTTGGTCGTTCTCTGGAAACCAGATGTAAGAACTTGAACAGCTATCTTATGTCGCCATACTCTCGTAGCATGCTCGCCTATACTCATGCAGATCATCTATTGCCTGCTCCTTTATGTTGATGCTTCACATGATGGTGGGTACGAGAATATCCATATAGCATCCATTCAACCTTCCTCGACCACCTTATCATGCTTCACAACTCGGTAGGCCAAGACAAGGACGACCTGTGGGAAATATCAAGAAGATTGTCGTTTCCACAGCACGGTACAGTAACTATGTGCTTGCCACATCAACCCTGGATTTGGCGATAATTTCCCGATCTTCATAATCAAATCTGATTGAACATATGAAGAACAAGTGGGAGAGAGCTCGAAGACTTGTAACAAGCCTTTCAAACGACGTCCTTTCGGGATACCCACAATATGTACTTCGTTATTTCATTTGGCGAGGCATTGAATCAATAGGTGTAGTTGTAAAGACTGAGTCAAAGTGATGATTCGGATTTGCATCAAACGGAGATAAACTAACAATTTCGAATATTGAGCTCTCAAAGTACCTGTGCTCTCACCTATTTTTAGTGTGGAAATAAGTACCTAATCATGTATACCTGATAAGGGGGTATGTGGCCACAGAGAAGGGGTGTACGGCTATAGAAAGAAAGTGTACGTCTATTGGCTCCCTGTTTTTCATAACAGATTTAGAAGATCAGAGGGTGTTTCCGACTGGGTGAGATTTGGGGAGTGAAATATTCTCCACTGACTAGACCGTCAGGAAATGGGAAGTCCTGATCATTGGTGGCTGGCAGGCGCTGTAATAGCTGTCTGTATTATGGATGTACTAAGGTGGGGGGGGGAAGGGTTGGAAGCCTCCAGGCACTGACTCTTGAATATCACCGTTCAACTTAGATAAAGCTGGTGCAGTTAGGTTTAAGATAGATGGTAAGATTGTTCAGAAATCAAGACAAAGAGAAGAGCAGTGGATCAAGTAAGCCCGGGGACGATACGTACCTAGGCACGTGATAGGGTACCTTTCAAGTAGTTTCCATCTTGCTTCTTGGCCTTGGACCAGAAATCGGAAACGGCGATCGGTATCCCTGCGTTTTACCACGTCATTGCGCATGCACCTACGCCATCGGCGCGTCAAGGGCAACAAGCCAAGTAAGGTAAGATGGACATTCGACAAGAGATTTCGGTTATTCATAGTGGAGATACAGTAATAAATAATAATAAATAATCCGTACGATTTTCTTGTTTGTTGTGATCGAGCTCATCTTGCAGCCACTGCTTCTGTCATATCTACCTATGATAGAGGAGGCTGAGAAAACAAATACTCCTACAAATCAGTCACGATCATCCTACAGCTCCCAACATTCTTGCTATAACCTCGCTTTTCATACCTGAGATACGAGAAGAAGGACCCATCGTCATCGGTGATCTTCGCATCGGCCGATCTTCCTTCGTCAGCCTGCACCTTCACTCTTTCATCATATTTTATTAATACCAACCAAAGCAGTTACTACTACTCGTACCGACATCGACCTTCCTTCTCCCACTGCCCGCTATTTCATGCTACCTACGCTCCAGTGAGGTCAACTTTGCTGCTGCTCCTCCTCCTAACGGCACCTTTCGCGAGACCCCTACACCAAACCAAAAATCGCTACCTACCCCATTAACGACCTCAAACTCACACTCCGTTCACCATGTCGACCATTCAAAACCTGAAGAATTTTATACGACATGGTAAACAAGCTCGAGCATCTAATTCTCCTCATGGCGAGCCAACGACAAACATCTCGCCGGTCAACGCCCAGCAACAACGCCATAACCCCCCACCACAACAAAATCATTATGCAATAAGCGATCCGAATGTCCTAGATCACAAACCACTACAAGCTGGAAATGTACCAGGTGCAGATTTCTCTGCTGCGAACATTGACCACAGAAACGTGGCTGCTCAAGCGGGCGGAGTGGCCGCCAAGGCGGCTGGCGACAAGCAACGAGTGGGGAATGAAGGATCGACAGAGCGAAGTCAAGACTATGATCCCTCAACAATCGAGCGAATAGTTGCCGAGGAAAGAGAGAGCAAAGGGAAGCTGCCAAAGTACCCAGGGCTCGATCGATGGACTTTGGTCGAGAAAATGGGGGATGGTGCCTTCAGCAATGTATACCGAGCCAGAGACAGTACAGGCCAGGCAGGCGAGGTAGCCATCAAGGTCGTCCGAAAGTTCGAGATGAACTCCAGCCAGGTAAGCTTTGTCTAGCCATCTGGAAGTGGCCATTTCCTTGGGCTTATTGTCATATGTTTTCTGTGCCCGATCCGCCATTGCTGTTCTTCTAAAGCTCCAAGTGAGCCGCGAAACTGTGCCAATACTTCGTACTAGGGCGACAACCATCTTCATCCGGATTTCAAAAAGCAACCAAAGGTTGTGGAGGTGCGCAAACGCTTTCCATCTGTGCAAAATCCTGTACCATGTCGTTGGCGTTCTGCGTTACAGACGTATTCTGTACGGTGTAACAAGCCGCTGACTTTAACGACGATTACTACAGAGAGCCAATATTCTCAAAGAGGTCCAGATAATGCGACAGTTAGATCATCCTAATATCGTCAAGCTTATCGATTTTTCCGAATCCCGCCAATACTATTACATAGTCCTCGAGCTCTGCCCTGGAGGAGAGCTGTTCCACCAAATTGTTAGATTGACTTACTTCAGTGAGGAGCTGAGCCGCCATGTCATCGTGCAAGTTGCGGAAGCCTTGGAGTATCTACATGAAGACCGCGGTGTCGTTCATCGGTATGTTCTACGGTGTCTACCGCGTCTTCATGAATACTAATTTGAGGTCAGTGACATTAAGCCCGAGAACCTCTTGTTCTACCCGGCACCATTCATACCAACGAAGAATCCGAAGCCCAGGTCTGCTGAGGATGAGGACAAGGCAGACGAGGGTGAATTCGTTAAACGCATCGGAGCCGGTGGTATCGGCAAGATAAAGATCGCCGACTTTGGTCTTTCAAAGGTCATCTGGGACAGCCAAACCATGACCCCCTGCGGGACAGTAGGCTACACAGCGCCCGAAATTGTCAAAGACGAGCGCTACTCCAAATCCGTTGACATGTGGGCCATGGGCTGCGTCCTCTACACCCTCCTCTGCGGCTTCCCCCCATTCTACGATGAATCAATTCAAGTCCTTACTGAGAAAGTTGCCAGAGGGCAATACACATTCCTCTCACCCTGGTGGGATGACATTTCCAAATCCGCCCAAGATCTTGTCTCCCACCTCTTGACAGTTGATCCGGATAAACGCTACACCATCGAGCAATTTCTCGATCACCCCTGGATCAAACAATCCAACGAGGAAACCTATGCCGCTGCTGACGCCCCGCCCCTCGCCACCCCTCTCTACACTCGTCAGAAAGAATATGGCTTCAATCCATCCGCATCCAAAGTCGTAGACCAAGAACCAATGTCGGCGCAGTTCCTCGAAACACCGGGCGATCATCAACGCCGCATGGATTTCCGATCTCCTGGTGCCGTGAACCTGCGCGAAGTTTTCGACGTTAGCTACGCCGTGCACCGTCAGGAAGAAGAAGGCAAGCGCCGCAAGAATTTCAAACAAGGTTACCGTGGTGCGGCCGGCATGAACGGCCTCAACCCCCTGAATGAAGATGATGACTACGACGATGCTGATGACGACACTTTTGCACCTCAAGGCACCCAGACCATTCCCTCCAAAGTCCCCAAAGGCACCATCTCCGATGGCGTCAGCAGCGTAGAACAGAAAATGCGCTCCACAAACCTTGGTGTCCCCAGCGCTGCCGCTCAAGCAAGACAAGCCGCAGTACCAAAACAAGCAGCAGCGCAGCAGGATGGAGGGAGAGGCTATGGCCAGCACAGTCCTGCTGTTGCGGCGGCGGCCAAGCAGCAGGTGAGGAAGAACCGGGGGGCGTTTGAGCTAAGCCTAGATAACGCGACGCTCTTGGGGCGGAGGGGCAAGGGACCGCAGGATCCGAGTAAGTTGCGGGAGCAGATTGTGCAATAGGTAGTTTGGTGGGCTGATGAAGGGACGGATGCATTGGCATGGTTATGTTAGCTAGCATATTTTCGCGTATGATAAGGATATGGGATCATGATGGCTCTTGAGATGGGATAGAAAGAGCCGCTTCTTTAATCTTAGCTCGCATATTGCAAAGAGCTATCTTCTCCATGTTTGAATTCTAGAATACAGGTTCCAGAATGACAAGACTGCAAGTAAGAAAACGTCAGAAATCACTATGCTAATGCCCACTTTTTGCCTCCACTGCCGCCTAGATATCCAAGTATGATATTCCGATGTAAAGAGACGGTCCAGCCATGCAGAGAGAGGAGGGCGAGGCGAGCGTCAACCGGTCCACTGGCTGAGCTAGATGTCGTGGCTGGCGCTGGTGAGGGCGCTGGCGTGTGCTGTGCGTCTTTTCGAGATATCTCAGCGGTTGTAAAAGCGCCCGAGAAAGAAAAAAACCAAGGAGGGGGGAAGAAGAAAGTTGGTGCTGCTGTGCTGAATGTCGAGGTAGGGGAAGTGCGAGAAAGGGGCAGGGGGGGGGAATGGTGCTGGTGTGCTGGGTGTTTGCTGGGGGGGGGAAGCGAGGGGCAAGTGCTGGGGGAAGTTGGGGGGGGGGAATGGTGCTGGGGTGCTGGGGTAACAAGATAGAAAAGCGCCAGAAAAGTGCCAGAAAAACAGGAAGAGAAAAAGATACCCGGAAATCCCAACAGCCGAAAAAGAAAAAAAAAACACGTCCAATCTAGACCTCCACGGCCATCTGGCCGGCTTGCCCCTCTTCCTCGTCGTCGTCACTGCTGCCACCCTCTTCATCCCCCATCTCCTCATCCTCCGCCTCTTCCACCGGCGTCTCCTCCCTCGCTTTCTCCTCTTCTTCTTCTTCCTCCATCATCTTCTTGGCCAATTGGCCGCGTTTCTTCACCGTCTTGGGCTTCGGCGCCCCGCCATTCCGCCCGTTGGTTCCAGCGGCGATCCGCCGGGCCCACACGCCCGCCATCGCGCTGCTTCGCACCGGGTCGACGGTCTGCCCGCCCTCGTTGGTGGTGGCGTCGGGCTTGGGGGAGCGGATCTTGCGCGGCCGGCCGCGCTTCTTGGCGATCTTCGGCTCTAGAGTAGCCGAAGATTTGGCGGGCCGGCCGCGCTTCTTGGGGGCGGGTGGGGGAGGTGGAGGAAGGGCGGGTGTCGGGGGTGGGGGAGCGGCGGAGGAGGTCGGTGCTGCTGGGAGGGCAGCTGGTAGGACGGCCAGGAATTGTTGGGTCAATTTGACCCGCTTGTTCGCTTGGCTGGTTGCCTGGGTGGAGGGCTTGGCCGGTGCTGTTGCCGCCGCAGAGGCGGAGCGAGTCGACCTCCCCAATGGGGCAGGTGGAAGAGTTGGCGCCGGGTCCTCCTCCGCTCGCTTCCGCTTCTTCTCTATGGCCGGAGCCACAATTGGAGGTGGGGGTGGTGGAGGTGGAGGTGGTGGTGGCGGTGATGGTGGTGGGGAGGGGGTCGGCTCCTTCTTCACCACGGACATTGCCCGTGTTGGGCGCTTGGCTGGCGGGGGCGACGTGGCGGCGGCAGGCTCTTCCACCTTTCGCTTTCGCTTCTTCGTTGGCTCCTCGGCAGCCTTGGGCTCCGAGGTAGCCCGAGTCTTCTCTGGCCCTTTTGGCCCAACGTCATCCCCGAATCGCTTCGGCGGCTTTCGGGTCCGCTGCCCCCTCCCTCCTTCAGCTGGAGTCTCCTTCGTGTCGATGGCGAGGTTGTCGGTAGGACGCAATGCCTTTGTTCCATCGTTCGTGGTGGTTGGCTTGGCGGCAGGCTTGGCCCTTGGCTCGCGTTTCTTGGTGACCTTTGGTACGGTGTAGCCAGGGTCTTCATGAAAGCCCCACTTTGGCGTGGTCTTCTCCTTCCATTCTTCGAACAAGTCTACGCCGTTGGCGTTGAATCCCATTAGGTTGCGGGGGTCGGATTTCTTGGTGAACTCCTCGTCGACTTTTCTCAATTGGGACTCCAGCTTCAAGTACTCGTCTTGCCATTGTAAGCATGCTTCAGCAGCATTTCCGGCGACGGCGTTGAGAGCTTTCAGAGATTTCTTGGTTGGTGCTTTGAGAGAAGCGACGAATGCGGAGACGTTGGTGAGAGGTACGTAGCCATTGGCCTGGATAGGCGCGTCGAAGTCGTAGGCCGTTGGTAGCTCGATTTCTTCTTCGGTTGCATCGTAAAGATCGTCGAAGTCATCGTTCTGCGAAGTTGTCAGTAGGGTGAATCTCTTGATTAGGTGTACTCGATGGGTAAAGAAAGGAGAGCCATACCGTTGCTGTCACTTGGACAGATGGAACAAGCTGGGAGTGTGCGGCGATGGATGGGAGGTACATGGTAGCCGGTCGAGATGACATCTTGGCTATTTCTTTCGGATTTGTAGAGAGAATCAAACACTCCAGGTGATGATATGCGGAATGTGTTGGTGTAAGGAGAGCAGGTAGGAGAGAATTCAAACACTTTCCAGACACACAGTGTGTGCTTTAGTGCGAACTGCGTACTTGTAGTACAAGATGACGAGGTAAAAGAGTAGTCAAACACTGTAAAGTGATGATAGCGAAGTGTGATCTTGTCGAGCAAGTAGGTCAGGTAAGACGGTAGTCGAACACTGTAAAGTGGTGATAACGAAGTGTGATCTTGTAGACCAGGTAAAAAAGGTAGTCAGACACTGTGAAGTGATGGTACAAAGTATGATCTTGTAGAGTAAGCAGATCAGGTAAAGGAGTAGCCAGACACTGTAAAGTGAGGTAACAAAGTGTGATCTTGTAGAACAAGTAGGTCAGGTAAGACTGTAGTCGAATACTGTAAGGTGGTGATAACAAAGTGTGATCTTTGACCAGGTAAAAAGGTAGTCAGACACTGTAAAGTGAGGTATTAAAGTGTGATCTTGTAGAACCAGTAGATTAGGTAAAAAAAAGTAGCCAGACACAGGCAAAGCTGATGGAAGAAGCAAGTATGAAGTTATCCGAGTAGCTGTGTAAAGTAGCGAAACAGGATAGTTGCTTATCAAGAGTCTGGTTGCAGAGGAAAGAAGAAGAAGTTAAGAAGTGAGGAAAGTGAGGAATTTATAGAAATTTGTGGCTAGCCAACACCTACGGTTCAGAGCCATGTTCAGTAACACCTCCTGAAAATCTCTGTACAATAGCATATTTGTGTTGCTTTACGAATTGGTGTTGTATCGTTTCATCATCTCACGATGAAGTTCTCAATAAGCTCGAACAAACAATAACACTCGATAAAGGAGGCTTACGTAACCAGCGCTTGTCACAATTTAGACGCGTATCTCGCACCTCAGAAGGATGGCCAGCTAACGCTGCAATCCAACCGCAGTTTTCTTACAATATGTCAGCAGAGAAGAAGCGACCAACAGATGAAGATCTTCTCGCTCAGCTTGGAGCTCTGGGCGATGGTGACGAGATAGCCAAGGAGGCCCCCAAGACAGCTCAAGGGCAACCGCAATCAGAAGCCGACCTACTAGCGGAGCTTGGTATCCCAGAACGTTCAAAGCCTACAAGTAGACCACTTACTCCACGAGTACAATCCAATTCACCCGCTACAGCTCCCAGAGCTTCTCCGAAGCGCGCGGGGTTTGCTACGCCTACATCCAACGATGGTACTCGGACTAGCGAAGAAAAGGCATCTCTAAGGAAATCTGCCGAGAGTGCGCGGTCATTACTCAATATAACCACGCCAGCGACAGAGACTGACATTGAGCTTGATCCAGAAAAGCAACAGTCGAGTGCTCCAGCTCCAGCCAAGGAGCAGAGTAGCGGAGGTGGCTGGTGGGGTGGAATATTTGCGACTGCAAGTGCTGCGGTAAAACAGGCGGAAGCTCTGGCAAAGGAGATTCAGCACAATGAAGAAGCTCAGCGATGGGCCGAGCAAGTAAAGGGAAATGTTGGAGCTCTACGAGGATTTGGTATGCAATGCGCCTCGAGTGTGCCTGGATCTACATGCTAACAGCTACCTAGGAGGAGAACTCCGCTCGCGCGCCCTACCTACCTTTACTAACATCCTCCATACTCTCGCGCCTCCTATCTCTTCGCACGAACGGCTCCAAATCCACATCACCCACGATATCGTCGGTTATCCCTCTCTCGACCCGCTGATATACGCAACCTTCTCCCGTGTCATGGCGCAAGTCGAAGGCGGTGACCTAATGGTCATCCAACGCGGCCAAGAATCCTCTCCTCGCCGTGACTCCAACGCAGGCTACACAGGTTCAAATACCAGCGGCTGGAGTGACGGACCCTGGTGGCGGCAATCGGCCGAGACAAGGAGCTTAGGTGCAGTCAAAGGACTTGTCGAGGGAACCAAACTCTCCAAAGTGAGCGCCGAATCATACGCAAATGACTACTTTGCCTCCCAAGGCGGACTCGAAGAAGCAGCCAAGCAAGCCACCGAAGACTTGAGCGAGAGCAACCCCGTCCGCAGCAGCGACATCTTCCTCTCCATCCAAGCAATCACCCACCCCTCCCCTTCTAACCTCTTCGGCGGCCCCGCCCAAGACGCCAACAAAAACGAGGGGGTGGTAGACCCTGAAAACTTCCCTGAAGACCTCCTCTGCTTCGCCATCTACCTGCATGACCCCATCCACGGTATCACATTCCACACCGTCACGCAAACCCTCCCGCACAAATGGGTCGAGTGGCTCGACGCGTCGCCCACATCGGATTTCTCAGAATCGAATCTACCAGAGGAGATTGCTGAGATTGTTAACACTGGGGGCGTGGACCCGAGAGAATGGGTGGCCGAATGGGTGGAGGAGTTACTGACTCTTGGGGTGGGAGTTGTGGCGCAGAGGTATGTGGCAAGGAGGATGGGGGTTGGGCAGGGAGGGATTGGAAGGGGGAAGGCGAGACAGCAGGTGTTGGAGTCGGGAGGTGGGGAGGCCGCGAGAGCGGTTTGATTTATTAGCGCGTAGTTGTTGAGCGGCGTTTCATTTGCTCTGTGGGCGTTGCTGTCAAGGAAGCGGAGCCGTGATATCCTCGTTTTCGCGTATCGTAGCAACACAATCAAATACGCGGTTGATCAAGAGTGATGATTTCCTATGAGCAGACTTCACTCCAAAATTCGCCATGTTCAATATTCTTGAGATATGAGCATGAGAGCCCAATGGCACGTCTTTGAATAAGAAAAGGTTCATTGGGAGAATCTCATAACGGCATTGGTTTGCAGCATAGGCGGGTATCATATCCTGATTTGTATTCGGGTCTTCATGAAGCATACGAACATCAAATTATCCTCTTTCCCAGAGTTTTGATCCCTTCAAATTGCCGCCGCCATGCGCTCCCCAACCCCTTCCCCCTACCTATCATCTTCCTATCATCTCCCCTCCTCCCCCTTCTTCCCCTCCCCCCCCTTCTTTCTCCCCTTTCCCCCCGCAAGCATCTCCAAGTGTCCAGCCTTCTCGGCTAGATTCCGCTCGGTGCGGGCGGTGAGGCCGGATGTGTATTTCTGAATTTTCATCAGCGCATGTGCCCGAGTATCGGATCGACGTGTGCTGGTTTCGAGAGGGTTGCAAAAATGGGGGGATGGTGGTAGGGCAAGGGAAAGGAGAGGGGATGAGGGACTGAGAGGGACATAACATAGCAGAGTGGGAAAAAAAGGCCAAAAAAACAAAGACAACAAACCCCCTTCACCCCTAAAACCCTTCCCCCACTACAAAACACAAACCACGCAAAAAACAAGAAAAACAAACCTTAGTCACCCTCTTCTGATCCACCAGACTCTTCCTCTTCGGTGCAATGGTGCGGGCGCCTTTTTTCGGCTGTTGGGTTCTATTTCATTATCAGGTCTCAATCTCCCTCTCTCTCTCTCTCGCGCTCTCTTAACAGGGAGTCATATAGCTGCGAACTGAAAGCGGTAGGGATGGCAATATAGAGATATGGAGAAAACAGCAGAGAATGAAACGGCCTATTTAGAGCCTATACATAAGAAGCCATTACAATAATCACAAAAATCTTCAAAACTCACTTCCTCCCCGCACCTGCCCCAGCACTCGCCTTCCCCTTCTTAATCGCGCCTTGCGCCATTGATTTCTCCGTCTCTGCTTCTTTCTATAGGTATAGCGATCCCTTATCAACACAACTCGATTGCTGAGGCAAAAAGATTTGGCGAGAATTTTAGGGCTGGTGGGGTTAGGGGCTATTAACTCCGTGGGGTTGGCGTGGGATGGAGATCGAGGAAGTTTTGGTGGTATTGTGGTTTCGATTTTGGGGGTTGTGGGTGAGGGTGGTTTGGGGATCAGGGGTTGTTGGTGGGAACTGCTACTGTGATGGGGGAACTGGTGCTGCGGAGATTTGGGTTGGTGGGGTGAATGGTGATTTTGCGTGAAGGCAGACTATTGTCATAGACGTTGATGGTTGAAAATCCGTTTTCGAGATGAAATTCGTTATATATTGCTAAAACAATAGGTATGATGTAGAGTACGAATTCATACATCATAGTAGTCATATACCAAAAGCGCCAAAATCGTAAAAGGGTATACCTAAGCCACCGTTCCTATTCGCCTCCACTGCAACCGTCGTTTAGCAGCTCGATTAACCCCATCCAAATGTTGCCGCTTAGAACCTTTGGAATATCGAATTTAACAATCCCTCCCGCGCGGACCTCTCCAAGATCCCCTCAAGATCCTCCACCCCCTCCCCCACAACCCCCTCCTCCTCCTCCCCCTCCCCCACAGCCTCCACTGCCACTACCACCACCTCCACCACCGCAACCTCCAGCAACACCCCCACCACAACCACCCCCACCCATTCCCCCACAAGCTCCAGCAGCGACCCCACCCCCACAAGCCCCCGCACAGCAGTTGCCCACAGCGCCGGGTGTAAAATTCGCGCATGCAGGATTGCCGGCGTAATTTGCCTGCGTGACGCCCGGGTCGCCCATGTACGGCGCGTAGTAGGGCATGTACATTGGGTAGCCGTAGCCGTAGTACATCATATACTCGCTTCTCGCAGGCGGCTCCCTTCCCTTCTTCAGGGCTTGCCTCCGGGATTTGTTATAGTTACGCTCGAGTTCTATCGCTTTGATGTTGGCGTCTGTTGTGCTTCTGGGAGCGGTCGGCTTAATGGCGTTATGCGCTGAGATGTGAGGGGCTGTATGTGGGTTACTGGTGTCGGTTGGGGACCTGTGTAAGCGGTCGAGATCCATTTCGATGTTGCTGTTTGATTTGAAAAGGCGGGAGATGCTGGATGTGTGGGATTCGCGGACGGCTTCGCAGTACCAGCAGGTACATTCAGAGTAGACGGCCGAGTACAATCTTTGGTAGGTCTTGGAGGTCCATTCGAAAGCGGTGGAGAGCTTGACTTCATCAATTTTGTCGTCATGGTCGATGAATTTCTGGGTTTTGGAGAGGGAGTAGGCGAAGTAGTGTTTTGGGGAGACTTGGTGAGTGTGCCTGTGGAGGGTTGTTAGCGACATGCCTCGTGATGTGTCGAGGCATGGAATACGTCTAAGTGAAGAACCCCACGTGATAATGTTTTATACTCAAGATTTCGAGTGAAATAGGAATATGATAGTGAGCATCGAAATAACTACTCACCAAGCTAGATCGACGTCAAGAGTTGGGACAGCAACTCTCATTGGATACACTGCAAGTATGTGAAAGTACCGCTCGTACTTTGCAATGAGACGACTCATAGTGGAAGAAACCGTAGGCGAATGGATCCAGTCAATAGCATGCATCTTTTCGATGAAGGAGCTTTGTCGAATGACCGCCCCTACGAGATCGAGAGCAAAGATCGAGGAGTTCTCCCAGTATCGTGACATCATCCGTCGGGTCGCTATTTTCTCTGTTCGTTGCAATCTATTTGGAAACGTACTTTGGTTGACTTTTCGAACGATTGAATGATCAGCTATGGCTTCCTCGATCAACTTACGAATATTGTCGACTGTGGCTGAAGGGCTCAAACGTGGATCGGTCTCAGCTACAATGGTTTTGGCGAGCCAGTTCTTGATGAGTCGATTTGGAAATAGCTTCGGTTCATGTTTATCTTGGTTTGAGAGTTCAGGCCGTCCTAAGTGAAATTCAGTGTGTGTTTGGATTTCTGAAGGACAGTCTCGGGCGTTCTTACCGTCGATACTCAATATTGTACCGGGCATCGGAACATCTTTCAGAAGAAGCCTCTGAGTATCTCTCCGGAACTTCTGCGCCCTCAAAAGCTCGTGGTCGACCGCGACGTTACAAGACGCACATCGTACTCGGAATTGTCTTTCAGAGAACCCCTGCCCAGTTACTCCAGATCGGTCCGTCCATATTGAACCAGCAGTGCAAGTGGTCCACGGGACAGACAGACTCCGGCTGCAGCCTGGACACTCTAAAGTGAGATTTGGTGGATCATGAAGGCTGTTCCACGCATATCCTGTCTCGGATTCGAAGAGCTGACAGGCCTTGTCGCTTGCGGTGTACTCGAAGGAACTATTATCGATGCAGTCATTGATAGCCGCCAAAGGTAGTCCTTCTCTCCAGAAATTCATTTTTTGGTGCCTAATGCAATCTTCGAGGAAGTCCCGAGGATTTAGCAAATAGGAATGCCAGACCATGATGACATCTACGTAAAGGTTCAGTACCGAACAACAATAATAAGCGCAGCGTCTCACCAAGCGGAGGCAATGTCTCCTTGCTGAAGAACAGGGGATGCCTGTCATGGTCAAAGTGTTCCGCGGCCATGGCTTTCTGTGACAACATTTCCACACCTGGCTCGACGGAGACTTGCCACCATTTTTCAAAGCGCCTAGCAGCCTTTGCTACATAGATTGCCCATCGCTTCTCACGAATCTTCAGTAACGTCTCGGCACGCTGCTGCTCATCCAAGCCTTGTGGGACGAAACCATCTCGGAGCCCAAACAAGCCATCATTGGTGGCGATATCTTCGCGAAGCTGATGAAAGGCCTCGAGGAGCTTAAGGTGAGCGATGCACTGGTCGGTCGTCGGCTTATCGGATTCCTCTAGCTTAAGTCTCGAAAAGGCGGCGGTGGTATCTGGTGGATCAATATCGTAGGCTGGTGGAGGCGATGGATTTTTGGGTGTAACGAGATTGTATTTTTCGGTGGCCATACCACCAGTCCTTGTCTTTGCGTCCATTACTGATGCGCGCTGTGTGGCATTGGGAATGATGAAGAGAAGTTCGAGGGGCGGAGACTCATATATATCTTAGGAATGACAGTCAGCATGGTGGCAGTGCTTCCTCCAGCCTTGGAACGATCGTCATCATGACCATGAACAGTGAGCCTTACGGCGGAGTAGCCATCAAGATGCCCTGAAGCTGAAGTCCCTTGCGATTCTGCTACTCGAGCCAATTCAAATCCCACCACGTCGCACCCGCCGTCACAATCATCTCGTGGGGTTGGCCCTACCGGTGCGCAGACAAACCTTCTAACGCATTTCTAGAGGATCGCAGCCTATCACGCTTCCAGCGCAAGCGATGGTCCAGTCTATAAATAACAACATCTCAAGCCAACGATGTCTGAATCCTGAATCCTTTACTCCTCCGCACACAATACTGCTCTCCAGTGAGCACTAAGCTGGGTGGTGTGATGACCTAGATGAACAGCCCCATGGCTATGGAAGCTTCAAGTCGGAAGTTCCATTTGCTACGTACCGTACTTCGAACGTGATATGTGGAAATGCCCTGGTTGACTACGTTTATCAGGCACTGTAAACGAGGAAGTTCTACAGTCATTCGGAACCTGGAGGTCCTGAGTCTCTGGTATCCATGGCCCAGCAAGCCAGATACGTCCTTACCGACCATCGGACTAAATACCAATTTGGGATCGAAAGGCGAGATTGATCAGTCTCATATGTTCCTTTGCCCAATTCTTCAAACTGGATAAAACTTGCGAGAAATCGGTTATAGTAGTGTACCAACTTGGGGCCACTACTAGTGCCTTATTCTCCCATTTTTAATAGCTCATGGCAATCTCTTGCATATGGCCTTGCCTGAGGCCTTGTCATCTCGGTGTTATACACTATCCAACAACCCTTACACATCCATATTCTCTATCTATTGCCATCAAGACGCCGTGCCTTGACGTCATGGTGTTACATTTCCGTTCCAGACGGTTTAGCCATCAAACAGATCTTATCACCTCATAATCAGCCTAACCATCTTGACATTTTCGATAGCTGTCGGCTGCCGGATTGTCCGAGCTTTGAGGAGAGTGGCAAGAGCGAAGAGTTTCAACTGAAAGCCGTGACGTTGACGGCGGTCAGAGAAAAACTACTGAGAAGCAGCAGGTGACCTCGTCATCACAACAATTTGCAGACATTTTCATCAGCATAGGCCTTGTAACGAGACAGTAGATCTGTCCATTCCAGCCCTCTGCCATCGATCTTCTGCGCCTGGAACGCATAATGCAACAGCTTTACCGTCCATCATGGCGTCTAATGAATTTTGTGTCAGTCACCTCTGGGTATAGCCTGATATGATCTAGGTAGGAAGGATAATTACTTACGTCTGCCAAGCTTCTGAGGAAGATCAACAGTCAGCCATTGCTCATCGTCCTCTGGAAACGGCCGGTTGTCAACGACGTCGTCGCCCCAGATGGCTATCATATTGATGCTCAATCGCTCGTATTGATAATCCCACGTGTCGAAATGGTACTTTTCTAAGCGGTCCCTCTCCAGATTATCTAGAAAGCTGTAGTGTTCTTGTGAAGCAATAGCCCAATTTGACCACCCGGGGCCTGACTTGTCGTACGTGGTCTTGGTTATCGGTGTTCCATCCAATGTATATTCCGGCCCAAGTGGAAGCCAGCGATGATTATCATACGGAGGGTCGAACCATTCAAGGCGATCGAACGATGGGTCACCATCCCAGAGTGGCAGTTCCGAAGCACGCCATGAGGCTACTTTCGATGGCTTCGGAGGTATAAGCTCGGGTAGGTATGGAAGAATGGCACCCAGATGGTAGTGAACCCATGAAAGTGCTGGATTGTTGATACCATTTGCAGAAACGAGAAGGTACTCTGGGTGGCTGGACTTGGCAGCAACTAGACGTGAAACAGTCGAGTTACCGATGAATACCTAGACGACAAATCTTAGCACTCTAGGACCGAACAAAACCGAACGCAGCGGGCTGATCCGTACCACATCATCGTCAATCTTGACATACATGATCCCTCTTTCGAATATGTCCCAGACCTGCCCAAAATTGACGTTGATGTTTGGCAGATCGAACCTTGTGTAGCTGTCTGAAGTATTGACCAGCTGATCCAGCCATTTCAGATCTTCGACATCAGTGGTTTTCACGACAAAGAGCACATTGATCAAGTGATCCACCATTCTCCACTAAATTTTGCTGCGCACTGTGGGTCAGGCTACGAAAGTTTATTCCACTATGAGCTCTGAGCAACGCACTTTCAAATAGCAGTCCAAAATCTCGACCCTCGATCGTCTGCCGTAGAAGATCAGTCCTATAGTCTTGAAGGACGAGGGAATTTCCGGGACAGCAATTTTGGGACCTCGGACTAGTCCCAAAGATGCTTCTCCTGGTTTGGCATTCAGAGTTGCAGGCTCAAACCTTTTCCCTGATCGAGCTCTGTAGAGATGGAGAGTGGTGATTGAGAGAAAGGCCAAAAGAGAGGCTACTCCGAGCAACCTTGTTATTACAATGAGTACTCGACGCCATGGGCGTAGATTTTCCGTCAAGATCTTATAATGTACATTTGGATAACGAGAAAGCTTCATTATGCCTCGACATGAAGGGATTACTTGAGTCTTGGAAAGAAGCAACCATGATGAACAGAAGGCTTCACGCACAGCGAGAATTGGAAATGTGGTTTCATCCTTCTTGCGCCGCAATTCAACTCCCTTGCGCACGAGTTGTTTGTAATCCTCAAGGATGCGTTCTTTGCGGATGAGTGGTTCATAATCCTGCAGGATGCAGGATGCAGGATTTTAACCGCAGTGCTGAGGCATCGATGAGCAGGGGCGCGCAGCATAGAGAGCAGGCAGCAGTGTTCCTACACGGAAATTACAGCAATATTATCAAGTTTCAAGAATGAACACGGCAAGATTGGCCGCGAACCGTAGTGAGCATAGAGTACTGATCGTATAAGACCTGCGCAAGAAAACCCCCTACGCCTTGCTACATGTTCAACTGGAATTATGCCTTTACGCATCGTGTTCTGTTCAAATTTAAAAACTTTTTTACAACTTTTTTTTTCGATCGCGCGAATGCTTAAAACCACATATAATTGCATCTCGCTCAACAATGAGCTTTAAGAATGCTTAAATCCTTTCGCAAATTATGATTTACGTACTTGTGAATTGAAAATTGCGAAATTCAGCCCCGCACAGCAAAATTTAATCCCGTACTGTTGAATCTCAGATGTGCTCAGAATCATTGGAGTCGTCTCAGCATCGTCTCTACAATACGTATAGATTCGACAACAAGAATCACATATCAGTTTAGCAACTGATATGAGTGTGCACAAGGTATTTGGGTGTAACGAGGTATACGATACGAGATGTAAACGTAAGCCTCTTCGCCGTTGAGCAATGTTTCAGTGTCCAACGACAAACTGCTGGAAACAGACAGTGCTCCTGTAATAGAACACAGAGACACATCGTTGGACCTTGATGCGTCCGATTCTCAACAAGAGTTATGGCTGGTTTGAGCCCAATTTGATGTGCCCGAGGTTCCCTGTTGAAAAGACAGACTTCTATTTTATAGCGCTAAACCGAAAAAATGCCAGCACTTTTACATTAAAACTTGAGCTCAGCAGAAAGGAAATATCATCTTGAAGCAAAGACGGTGAAAGTCATTTACCATTTGCTCTTACGGAGTATTGCAACTATTCCGCCCTTTCCTCCACCATTCAACTCTTCTTCCTTTTTCCAGTCTTTAGCTCTTCAACCATCTTCCATCCACATATCTACTTTTGCAACATCAGCGATCGCACATACTCATGAACCCCTGCACATCTGCACCTAATGCCACGAGCAATCTGCCATCGTGCCTGACAGTCCTGATAAGATCAGCTGGTGCAGAGCTGTCCTTGACACTCGTGACCTCACATTCTTGCACTTTCCTTACAATAAGCCAATCGGCGCACTCTTCAACCCGGAACCAAAGACGGTCTCAACATCAAAGTGATGTTGTACGCCAAGAACTCTCCCGTCGAAGCTCTTACCCCGGGAATGATCTTTGATGTCTATAACGATGATGGTACTAGGTGCGACCCTGATACCAGGCCCCATTACATCGTTCGCCAAACACCAAAGTTCGGTGAGATGAGGGGGTTAGTTCGCAAGTTCACCGTCAACTTTGACAACACCAAACACACCATGGTCTCGCACAGTTTATTTAACGACTTTGATCTCTGGGATGAATCTACCGACCGTGCCGTTGGAGCTCTCCGGGCTATCTTTGAGCGGGATGCTGTTCAATTCGATGTCTACATTAGGGATGAGGACAAGAATCGACTTAAGATTCCGCCAAGAACACCTTCAGACTTCTTTGTCGTGAGATTGAGGAGGGTAATATCTTTCGGTACTTCTACACCCAGCGCTTACGGAAAATTGACGATCCCTACAACATCAATACGGGCACTCCAAAGGCCGACCGTCCATCGATGACCACCTATCCTCCAACTTCCTGCTCAACAGTCTTTGAGACGACTACCCGCCTTGACGTTGCTGTGATGGAAGGCTTGGAAGACACACAGGCCAAGGTACTAGAGCCAAGGTTGCCACGATCCGTGTTCTTGAGGCTTTGGGTGCTGGAGACGCCGAATATTTTGGCTTTCTCGTCTTTACGACCGAATTTCGCATTATGCCTAGGGACACTCTTCCCACCAATTTCCGCTTGGAAAACAATATCACTGATGAGGATTGGGAGTTCGTCGTTCTCAAGCCACTCAACTGGTGTCTTCAAGGTGAAATCGTCGGCGTCCTCAAACGTTCTCGCAAACCAATCCCACCTGATGCAACTACCGCTGAGAAGACGCAATTCTGACTTTACTAGAATTCTAAAGTTCCTTTCACTAAAGCTCGTGCTAATTCTCTCGAGGAGGCCCGCGCATATCTTGAGGGGTCAAAGCCCGTTCGCTGCTTAGTTACCTATCAAGCTTCGGACAAGTCGAAGTCTCGTATCATTTTAGGCCTGAATGCAGTCGTCCATGGTTCTCGACCGGTTCAGGCACGCAAACGTGGTGCACCAGCTCGTGAAGTATCCAACTCGATCAAAGAATTGGGCTGAATTTTTGCTCATGCACGACGCTCGCACAGCCGGTAGTCGCGATCTGTTTCCAATGCCCATTTCCAAGGAATACCTAAGCCTTTTGACGGACGAAGACCATGTCAAGGTTATCAGATATCTTTACAATGCTCCAGTCAGTTACAACAAGCTTTGCCTGGCCCTGGTCAATGGCTTTGCAGGCTCGGGTAAATCGTTTTTCGCCGCCACAATCATCGTTGCCCGCTTTCTTGGAAATTCTGACGAGCACATCCTTTGTTTAGCTGCCGCCAACAAGCCCACAAATGTCTTGATTAGAAAAGTCAACTTTGCTCTCGAGACAGCCAAGACATCAAACCCCAAATATCAGGAACTTCTTGCAAATCGTGTTGCCGTCCGAGTTTATACCGACCAGTCTGAATCCTCATACATCATCAGATTGGCCGAGGATCGTTATCGTACGCAGCCGTCGCATTCACACGTCGTTGGAAAGGAAGCTGATCACGAAGGCGCCGACAACGAATTGAGTTTCTTCGGTCCTCTCTTGGAAGGTGGTGTTGTAGATCTCAATCATCCTTCCGTACCTCCCGGATTGAAGGAACACAACGTCGCCATTGAGATGGTTCAAACCTCCAACCGTCAACTTCGGCCAACCTTTGCAGGGGTTCGAGAAAGGCGATTCTCGCAGCCAGAGTACAGCATTGTAAACCGCGCTATCCATTATGCCTACGACAACCCAGTGACTTGGTCTGACTTTTCATCATTGCTCGAGAGATACAGCGAAGAGGGTCCCACCATGCTTCCAGAGGATTTACACAGATTCAAAGATATTACCAAGACTCTCCTTGGCACTACAAAAGGTCTTGCCGATGCCGTCGGAGTCACTATCAATGCCCTCGGCAGTGCTAGCATTCGTACAAACTTCGGCAAATTCAAGCTTGTTATCCTCGATGAAGGAGGCGTGGTCGACTTAGCCCAGGTACTACTAACAGTCGCTAGTGTAGATTTCGATAATCTTATCATTTTTGGTGATGATAACCAACTTGATCCGGCAGCTCCGCAAGTGTCTGGACCATTCGGTTGTACTAGAGAACTTAGTCAATCCGTCATCACGTACATTCGTTCCAACCACTGGAAGTCAGCAAGCCTTTATCTGCAGCGTCAAGGTCCTCCCAATATCTCCGTCGTGTCCTCACCACTATTCTACGGCGGAGAAATCAAAGATGCACCATGCACGTCTCACCCAGATTCCCATCCAAAGACGTTAATATTCTTAGACTTCTTCAAGAAGCTATTCCCTGAAGTTTCAAGTGACCTTCCTCATCGATACCTAGATGTTAGAGGCCATAACGAGATCAAGGATAATACTACAGGCTCGTGGATGAATGTGGATACTGCGGCAATCATCGTCCTATCGTCGAACAAGGCATTTTTTCTGGTGTATTCAAAGCATCTGATGTTCCACACATTACTCACTACACGGCTCAGCAAAAGATCTTCCGCCCTGCGTACGCGAAGCTCGCTATAGAATTCCCTGGTCAAGGATTCGAGAGCATCATGGACTATACCACCGACACGTTCCAAGGTGATGGCGCAAGTTGAGATGCACGTCAAAATTGAGTGAGAATTCCCAAAATATCCTAATCCATATTAGTATTACGCCACACGGTAAATCTTTCATTCAGTGCTTCACCCAGTGCTTCATATATGCTTCATATATGCTCCACCCAGAGCTCCATGTTTGCCTCATCCAGTGTTCCATCAAGTGTTCCATCCAGTGTTCCATTCAGTGCTCCATCCAGTGCTCCATCCAGTGCTCCACCCAGTACTCCATATTTGCTCCATCCAGTGCATCATTCAGTATAATCATACAGGCAAATTGAAAAGAACTCGTGTGACGACGTGTACGAAACTGAAGTTTTTGATGTTTGATCACCTGACTGCGGGACGGGAAGTCACGTTAGTTGACATTTGACCAATTGGATTGAAGCTTAGATAGGTAGGTATGGTTGCAGTAGGCGCAATCGGTATCAATGATGTCATTGCTTGCATAGGTACTTGTACACCAGTCACCACTTACTAGCAGGTTGTTATATAACCACGCAAGGGCCTTCAAGGTAGTACGCGCCTCAACAACAGGACGTTGTTGTTCGTTTTCCTCGTACGCCCATTGTCGTACTGAAGGTTGCGGTCCGTTATCCGACCGAGGGGGACCTTCGGTACCGTATGTCGCTGTCTGACCCTTGAGATACTTTAGGGCTTCCCAGGGTTATCAGTAGATCATCCGGGCCTTGTACTGAAGGGGAAGGTTTGCGGCAACCGACCTCTCTCTCCCTCGTACTCTTCGTCTACTTGTTGTTTTCCTCCATGTCTTCTGCAAGATTGTGTGGGTGGGTTGTGACTTGCAAGGCATCATCACAGCTAGCCTCTCAGAGCTAGAGAGTACTGCTACCACCTGCCAGATCTGTCTGGCTATGCGGTGCTACCTAAGGTACTTTATCAGAGCACTTACGACGTCACCGCTGGCCGGGCTTAGCCATCATTACTTTGTTCAACAAAAATCAATTGTGTTGAGCATTCATCATTCGAGCGTGAGTGGTGAGTGTTTGCTGCTTCCTGCAGAGTCAAACTAAGGTACTGAGTCAGTCAGATGGTCACGTTCTCAATAGATACCCGAAGCCAGAGTGTCACGAATACCTCATAGTCGAGCTTCCCCGCGAGATAGCTCAGCAAGCCGACGGCGCAAGGCTATCTTCATGCTTATAGCAACGACATGGCGATTGATTATTCATGGTGATAGCACCCTACCGTACGAGGTTAGCACCTACACGTACATGGTAGCAGCTGTCTTGCCTTATCTCGAGATAAAGAGTATTTAGCAACCGCGACCTTGATTCACTAGACGTTCCTACGGAGGTGGCAGGTCGCAGTAGCAATCCCCTCGCAGGATGGTTTCGTTCTTTGCAGGAAAGATGCCTGTCTATCCCATCCAGTCAAACCAGTGCTGTCTACTAGACACATCCCTCTGTCCAATACATGCAACTTCTTCATAGCTCACCACCACCGCTGCCATGGTGCTACTTTCAGTCCGCATCTTTTTCTTTTTCAACCCATGTACATGCAATATATGGTAATTGTATTCCCATGTACCAACGAGCTAAGATAGCGTCGAGCCTCGGCGGGACTGCTGGCATGGCCTCCTGACCTCTCGTTTCCTCCCATGGTTGCCTACTTGTGTCTCCCCATGGAGCTATCTGTCCCGTCTTGACACAAATGCGGACATCCGCTGCAATAGTCAGAATCTATGCAGTTACACGCAGGACCAACATGGTGGTGAAGCTTCAAGTTGTTAGCACACCGTCTTCGGACCCATCGCCTCCTTTCTGCAACCTTGATGTTCTTATCATTTACCGGAGCCTGGAGTACGGGCTTGGCAACCTCATGCGGACTTTCCTCGTGTTGGCTATGCTATATAAGACGCTCCTTTCTCCTCCATTGTCATTGTTCCGTTAGCTTTCTCGAGACCGCAAATCGACGCAGTATTCAATATGCGCGTCTCCCTTGTAGTTCTGTGTGCTTTTGCGGCGAGCGCCGCTGCCTTACCCGCATCTACTCGCTATGTAGTTCACGAAAAGCGCGGAAATGAAGCTAGCTGGTCTGAGGTCTCGCATACAAAACCTGACAAACATATCACGTTGCCAGTCCGCATAGGTCTGAAACAGACCAACCTTGATCAGGGTCATGATATCCTCATGGATATTGCCCATCCTGACAGCAAAAACTACGGAAAGCATTGGAATGCCCAGCAGGTGAGTATAATGCTCTTTGATCTCAACCGAATGATCGACAGACGCTAAGTTTAACAGGTTGCCGAATTTTTCGCACCCACGCAAGGATCAGTGGATGCCGTTCATGATTGGCTTACTTCGTCTGGAATCGAGACGTCGCGGATTGTCCCATCCATGGGAAGGAATTGGTTGAATCTCAACGCCACAATTGGTGAAGTAGAAGCTCTGCTGCGGACAGAGTACAAATTCTACGGTCACGAATCTGGTCAAGGCCATCTTGCTTGTGACGAGTACAGCGTTCCTGAGACCGTCAGACAGCACGTTGACTTCATCATGCCAACTGTTCACTTTGACACGAAGATCTCAGAATCCGACAAAGAACGAACTAAACGCGATTTACCGACGAATCTCAAACCTGGAGATCCCAACAATATCGGCTTCAAGCCGAAAAAGGGTAAAGTAATTGCGGGTCCTAATATCGTTCCCGCTACAGACGCCTATACGCTTTCCAACTGCAACACTTATGTCACTCCCGAATGTCTTCGAGCCCTCTATAGCTTCAGTAATGGAACCCTAGCGAAGTCCTCGTACGGTATCGTGGAATACACACCGCAAGCGTACCTTCAATCTGATCTCAACCTATTCTACGCCAACTTGGCCCGCGAGATTCCCTCGGGAGATGGACCAATCTTTGATTCTATTGATGGAGGTGTCGACCAAACCACTACCCAGAGCTTCAACGACAACGGAGAGTCAGATCTTGACTTGCAGTACGCGATAGCATTGGTCTACCCTCAAAAAGTGACCCTCTATCAGACTGGTGATCTCGTGATCGGTGCCTCCTTCAACAACTTCATCGAAGGCATTGACGCTTCCTACTGCACGTCAGGCGGTGGAGACAACCCAACATAGTAAGCAAATCCTGTTTCCGAAACCTGAAGAATAACGTCTAACACCCCACAGCGACAGCATCTACCCAGACCCCAACTCCGGCGGCTACAAAAGCAAAGACTGCGGCAAATACGCCCCCACCGCTGTCATCTCCACCTCATACGGTTATAACGAAGCGGACCTCACCCCTGCCTACGAAGTCCGCCAATGCAACGAATACATGAAACTTGGGATGCAGGGTGTAACCGTTCTCTACTCCAGTGGCGATTATGGCGTAGCTGGCAACGGCGGCGCATGCTGCACCAGAGCCAAATGCGCAGGCGGTACCTACAACGGCGGCGGCTCAGGGACTTTCAACCCCTCTTTTCCGGCCACCTGCCCGTACGTGACTGCCGTCGGCGCTACGCAAATAGTGCCCGGTGCCAGCGTCACGGCTCCTGAAGAAGCCTGCGAAACCGTCATCTACTCTGGAGGTGGATTTTCCAATGTTTTTGCCCAGCCCTCGTACCAATCCTCGGCCGTCAAATCCTACTACGCCAACCACAAACCCGCGTACACCGCCACACAGTATAACAACTCCCAAACCGTCCGTGGCTATCCTGACGTGTCCGCAAATGGGGCAAACTACGTGGTTGCGGTCGACGGCACCCTCAGCCTCATCTACGGCACCTCGGCCTCCTCGCCCACTTTCGGCTCCGTCATTACGCTCATCAACGAGCAGCGCGCCAACTCTGGAAAAGGCGCTGTGGGGTTCATCAACCCGACGCTTTATAGCAACCCGAGCATGATGAACGACATCACGAGTGGCGGGAATCAGGGGTGTGGAACGGCTGGTTTTACGGCGGTGAGCGGGTGGGATCCGGTGACGGGACTGGGGACGCCGAATTACTCGAAGATGTTGCCGGTGTTTATGGCGTTGCCTTAGTGTGCCCGGGGGAGGGGAATAAAGTCGCTGGTGTTTGTGGGGAGGGAGGGGGGGGGTAGGGGGGGTGATTAGCCACTCTGTAGGAGATGTGTGGGGTATTTAGCCGACGGTGCTGGCAGAGACGATAGATAATGGGAGTCTCCTTCATCAGGTTACACGTCGCATCGATTGCCATGTGTATAATATCTATTCTGTTCAATCCGGAAGAACTCCCTGCATTCGCATTCCCTTCACCAGAGAGCCAGACCCATTGATTGCTTCCACTCCAGCCTAGCATAAATAACGCATCTCAATCATCTCCATCCACCACCATAGCTTGACCAGACCAATCACGATCATGATCTTCTACTAAACTTCTCAATTCAATCAATACTAATTAACAACGACCTTGCGCATTCAAGAAAGGAAACTATGTAATGCTTTTGAATCGAGGCGGAAATCGAACAGGTCGAGGAGTCGCACATGAACTTCCTCTTACTCTCCATCCGATCGATCTCCTCCCCAGCATCCCCGTTGGCCCAGTGGGTTCCCCCACTAATCTCCCTCCACGAACAATTCTATCCGACATTCAACCTTTCAATTACGCTAATTAATCTTCTGTACTCGATAGTGAGCCGTTACGCACAACTATCGGCCACGCGGATTGGGAAACCAACTACCGGCCGCCTAGAGGGGGTTTGATTTTTATTTCGTCTACTAACCTCTAATTATGCCCGTTTCACGTATTGGAATTGCGCCATAACGCAAGACTCGTCGAATTGGGCAAGTACTTCGTTCGCGAAGAGAGTATGGTTAGGCTGTTCTATCAATGACTTCGGGATACAGTCTGAGGGATTAGGTGGTGTAGAGACCTAGTCGACTGTCGAAGTCTTAGTCAACTCGTAGACACTAGAGTATGGCTATCAGCTGTCAAGATCACATTAGCACTTCAACTCGCCGGATAACGTGGATTGGCCGCGTAATGAATTCTGGTACTGTTGGGTGTAGGAGACACGATTTCGATATTCTGAGACACTTCTAGCAGTGGACTGGTAACCCCACACACCGAATAACCATTTTTCGCCGCGCGACGTGGTTGTTGCGACTATTGGCCGTAGACTACGTGATCTAGGTACATGGTATGCTCATTAGCTTGTGGTGTGTGTGGTGGGCTTTGTAGGCAATTTTTGAAATCTGGTCTGGCAAGGAGGAGTATATTGCTTCTGTTGATCGCTGAGGACATAGCATGGAGGGATTGGCCTGCCGCACTGTTTGATGTTGTTTGGAATGCTAGGATGCGAAAGATTTTCAGAAGCGGTGGAGAGGTCTAGATCAGCGATACAGCAGACATCCGGTCGGTACTGTGGCAGTCAAGAGTAATATTCTTCCACTCAGTAGCGTGGCCTTCGGAGGAAGTGTTGAACAGAGTCGATGAGTGCGGCCTGAGTGGAAAGGCCGCAGTAGATAGCTTTGTTAGTTCTCGCTTGCATCCTTCAGGTTAGGGATATCGATTGGTTCTGCCAGCAAAGGTCTTGCGCTTATGCATTGTCAATCCTCCATTATTTGTAGATCACGTTGCACGGTTGCACTGGTCTCAACGGTTTGGTTTCCCCAGATAAAGCTTATCTGTATCCCCGGTGGTCCCCACATGAATTCGCCGGCCCCGTTACGTTCCAGCGACCCCGGTTACTTCTATCGTCCCATGATGTATCCACCTCTTTCCGCCATCATTCCTGTGCTAGGCTTTGATCATCTTATCTGATAAAGCATTCTCCGTGTGCCTGCTCTTGGTTTCGATGTGAGACCACGAAGTGTACCAGCTGCGGTAGAGGTTAGAGATCATTGGAGTAAGTTGAGAATGTTTGGCTATTTTCCTTGCATGCGGGATGATTCAAGGCCGAGGCTAGGATGGACTTCGCCGGATTGCAAGCAAACTTTGAAGGGTTGAAGATTGTCTGGAGATGTGAGTGTTCGAGACTGATTGCTAAACGACTCGGCTGGGAACAGAAATTTGCATGTCTTTTTAGATGGTATCTTCGCCATCGAAATCCAGGGAAACAATCGATCAGAAGCGAAGGTACGCTGCTGCTTGAAGTGGAAAGTTGACCGAACACGATAAGCTGCGGTAGATAAGACTAGCCAGGTTTACCTGAAAGCCCTAACCCTAGTGGCTCCATTCTTGTTCTCCATAAGGTAGGGTTTCAATGCAGGTTTAGGATGGTACATTCTGAGGCAACAAGCGTTAAATGATGTGATGAAAGTAATCGAGGCGTGAGGATTTCACCTTTAGTAAAGTAGTGTTTTCACCAACAACTCATTCGGCGACTCTACCTGAACCACTATGCGCTCGAACTCGTAGCAGGCAGTCACAGCACTCTAGGAAGAGCTGCCATGCGATTGAGAAGCCTAGAACACGCATGTACAAAGAACAGCGTCGATCTCCAGTGCTGAAAGAGTGGCCTGTTCAGTAAATCAATTACCTTGATATTGTTGTGTGCTAGGTAGATAACGTGCATCTCCTCGGCACGCATACTGAATTTAGTTTAGCTAAGTAGTGTATTTGAACGTCACTGTTCTGAATAGAGACATGTTCATCGATGCCGCAGGAAGACCTTTGAGACTGTTCTATATCTCTGTGTCTTAGAAACCTTGCTCGCTGGGGAACCAAGGGGCGAGATAGGTATGGAGATTCCAACACACACTACAAGTGAGTAACATGATGGAGATTTAGTATGCACGCTGTACGTACCGAACAAGACCTAGAAGATTAAGAGAGATAATATAATAATATTAAAACTTTTCTGGAGAAGAACAATGGCTGGCGAGACTGACAGCAACGAGCACGGCTACTCGTGATAATATTTTGTTGCATGCTGCTCATGATGCAAAGCTGCATGTGGCATGGATATGGTGAACCGGAGATGCTGACCATTCAACAATGATATTTGAGGCTTTCCTTGCTCGATCTGAGCTTAAAGGACATCGTCTTGGTTTGAAGCTCAGAGCTCGAACCTTTCTAATGAGCATTATCAACATCCTGAGGTACAATGTTCGATCCAGACATGTCGAAGTTGTTGCGCCATAGTTCTGTGATTAGACGTCTGTAACAACAATGATCAAAGCACATATACATTTTGATCTTTCATGATTCTCGTACCATAGCATTGATTAGTGCAACATCTTTCTCACCGGTCAGAGAATGACTGAAAGATCACACCATCACAATTGAACTTTCAAACCATCCTAAGATACCTTTGATCATATAGGTAATAGGCGAGAAATATCATTTCCTGTCGGTTGGTCGGAATTGATTGAGCATGAATAGCTTGATCGAACGAACCTAAGCTGCCGCGGGAACAGACGTACCTTCAATGAGCAAGAGAATCGAAGAAGAAACCTCTCACAGTATGAGTCAACGGTCTTTAATTGTCTAACGTTGATAAGACTATACGAATACAACGGGATGTTGTATAGTTTATAAGGGCGGATTATAGACTTGGCCTTCTAAATATATTCGTGTGATGCAAGTCTTTGTAAGTACTTCTCTTAGGTGTATGCCTAAGGATTATAAGAGAAGTCAGTTGAGGCTCGCGAAATAGCAGATAACCAGAGTTGTAGCGATAATGTTTTTGTTGCTTCAGTGCTACGATTGAGCAGGAAACCGTCTGAAGGGCCTTATATAGCAGTATTCGGTAGGGATGTACCCACCTACGTTCCCAAGATAGTCTCAAGGCGGCCTGAATTCAAGATGATCAGAACCCTGTAAGATGTAGTGGTCATTCGATGTGACTTACCAATTAACCACATCGAGAATGGTAAACAGTCTCATATTGCTAACACTCCGACATCTTTTTGCTGGTCTTGAGCATTCAACGTACAACGAGGCCTGAAGCCTCGGAACCAATCGGACGGTACTTGACAGAACAGGCCTCGCCAAAACAGAGAGAAGACCTTATCTTGGCATGTCACCATCGTACAATTCTTCGCCTCGTACAGATCTTTTCTGCCGTGACTGAATGAAAGCTCGCACACAGACTTCATTGCTGAGGCTCAAGCTGTTGACAAGAAATTCCCTACTCGAAGGAAACACGCTTCCGATGTATGTGTTTCACATTTGAGTCAGGATGAGGTGATACCATAGCTTGTCTTAAGCGTAGATCGTTTCCCATTCTAACCGGTGGGGTCCAAGAAGGCCTAGAAGGCAGTTTCCACGTCGTGCCCTACGCGACTCTTTTCCATAGCGTTAAGAAAGGCCCTGATATATATCTTCTGCTTGCTCTCTTCTTTAGAGCTATTCTGTGTATGAAATCGAAGGAAACCTGCCATTGTTGCCGCGGTCGTATGTGCGTTGCGATAGAGCAATGGCGAGGTCTAATTCTAGTACCTGAGGCGGAAGAGCTTGGAAGTTGTGGATTTCGATGTCGCTTCGATGCTGTTCAAGAAGACAGAGGGACTCTTTGACGCATTGATCAAGTGAAACAAGTGCACATAGCGCTCTGAGCTAGTGTTAGTCTTGCCAATAAGTGATGTCTAGGTAAAAAGAAGAAACGCACCTGGTCTGTGTTGCTGAAGAACTGTTAGCAAGGAACATTCTTGGTCGAGCGAAACAGGTATTACGACAAGTAAAGCGGAATGCTATTCGCTCTTCACTAAGACATCGACAAGTCGTTCAGATGACTGAGCATTATTATACTCATCTGGTTAACACTGCCATATACGAAGTAAACGTGAACACGACATCTCGTGATCTTGAAGGGTGAGGAATATACTCGATGCCGGCAGTTCCGACGTCGAAAGACTTCGAAAAGTTACAAAAGTATAGCTCACCCTCGGTCAACCCAAGGCAGCATGTATTTACGCGAGTTCATCAAGTGTCGATCGTGATTAAGCAACAAGAGAAATAGAATCAACGCGACTGCAATGTCTGTGAAGAAGCCTTGCTGAATACACACTGCAAGTAAGATGAGATGTGAAATTCTAAAAAAACCCTCTCTAGCTCTTCACTGAAGCTTGTTACTGCTACTGCAAGTTGGGAAGCTTACCTCCTGAAGCTGAGAAATGGAAAGGATGTCGATGTCATGTGTATGAGTAAGACGAGATTTCTGCTACGCATTGTGGGGCTTGCTACGAAAATGAAGGCCTCTTGGGCCATCGGATAATCGATCTCGATTAACGTAATGAGACTTCAGACCATATGTGGTAAGTATTTCATGACCTGCTTGCGTATTGACAACGGCAACAGGTTCTTTAAGTGAACACACACTAACATCGTATAGAGTGTGCCACAGACAACGGAAATTGTCTATTTTCATGTTGAGAAACCTTAAGGTTAAAGTAATTTCCGTTGAACAGAACCGCGCTTATTCTGCATACTTTACCCTAAAACCCTAATTAAAGTAGTCACTTTGCCGACTGTGCTCGCCATATTATTACTGGTGTTGTTTTCCCCCGCATTGTTCAACTTGGCTGCTCTGACCTTCAACGAACTTTGATCGTCTTTTCTAGCAAATTGTGTCCTCAGTCCCCATCCCTCCACACGATTTTTGTCGCCTTTCATTATTTTTTTCTGGCTGCTGGAGGTGCCCAAAATGGTAGTTGTAGAGGGTTTGAGGAAGCGTCGCTCGAGCGCCGGGATTTGCTTTCGATTCCTGATAACACCGTTTGTAGATCTCCTCGGTTGCAAAGACTCGATTGGGGCTAGACGGGCAGGACAGAGCGAGGAATGGAGTCCGGACTCTGAGATATTGAACGCCTGCTCGATGGCTGGTTGTTCGCGCAGATAATGTGCATTCTCCTTCAAGGAGTTTCGTTGGCAGTTCGCTTGTGTATGGCGAAGAGTACCGGGCGCGTATGGCAGGTTGAGCTTATCAGTTTCTAAACTCTTTAGTGATCAGCTCCGCAGTATCTTATGCACTCCATCTCAAGATTTCATCGAGTCAACCTAGCCGTTTTATCCCGCTGCAGACTGGTCAGTTGAGCCTTCTCTCCTTCGAAAGGGATTCTGTGCCTCACACCTGACGTTTGACGTCCAGATTTCCCTGCTAGGATTGTGCGGTTAAGGTACTGCAATTAGGCGCTTCCGTAGAAGAAAGGTACAGGGCTGCAATTGAAACATGGACTCTACCACTACCAGTCCAAAGAAGAAGACCCCAGTACATCTCTAACGCCTTTTGGCTTCGTTGTCGATCACATTCCGCAGCTAAAGAGGCTACCAAGAATGTATTAGCGAGAATAGGATATCGTGTGTGCACTACCGCGCTCCAGGCGTAGTAATAGTTCGCAAATCCATGTACCAAGCTCCTGCAGAGCGCCAACGCAGAGCGCCAAAGCTAAGGTTTCCGACCATGCGTTAGATGTCAGCCGACGTCTGGGTACGATATTGCTCGATCATTGGATTCGCCTAGGCCAACGAGTAGACTTGAGTTTCATCCGCATTCTTGGAATATATATATGTAGGAAATAAAGGGGAGTGCTAGAGAGAGCTTTGGTAAGTCGCGATTGTGTAACATAAGAGGAAAGAGCACTTGAGACCATGCCATAAAGCCACGATCTCCAACATTACTGTGTGAGTTCACAATAGAGGAAATCAGGATCGAGCGGACAGCTTGTTGGTATTGACTTGAGAAAACCAAAATGTTCAAAGTTACTAACATGGGAAATTCGATTTCAATAGAGAGTAAATCGTCAGGAGAGTTTTCGATGGAAGGACATCGGGATATCGGTCTGGCAGCGAGCAGCTCGATCTTCATTTCAAAGAGGCAAATCGGGAATCTAGAAGCCTACACTCAAGATTATAATAGTCGCCTCAGCAAATGCAGGATCCTGTTGTTGCGTTCAATACCTTGCACGAACTTACTTGCTCGATTTGGGTGCTTTGGCAAAGGCTGCCCAAACCCTCAGTACCCACAACATGTCCGCCTTAGAGAGTACAGTTGGAACTAGCACCAGGCTTGATGTGGCACGGGACTACTCGCCATTCTCCATGGCTGATTACCAGAATGTAACCCTCATTGTTTCCGCGTGTAAAGGAATCACTCAATCATTACCGATCTTTCTGAACTCTAACTTCGATAAAACCTTGTGGCCGGAACGTCGAGTCCACATTCTTCACAAATATATGTACTGCCATGCAATTTTTTTGTTGAATGCGTTTATGCGGGCGATTGGGGTCCGATCTACTTGGTAGAACCGCCTCATCTGTGCTAAATGCTAAAGCTGCCGTATTGATAAGTGTGCCTCGAAGATAAGACAAGGGCGACAATGAAGACCATACAACGAAATATCTGGAGATCGATGTGTGCGGATCGTCTCGACGCTTTGTGTGGGTATTGGGACACTTGGTTCTCGAATAAGGTATAGTAAGTGCAATCCATAGAGGCTCTTGGTTTCTGTGACGTATCTTCTTTGATGAGTAAGCTCTGTTTCGAAGCATGGCAGAGTTGAGAGGGCTACGTCAAGCCATTAACGGAAATAGATCTCCTATACCATAGTCACCGACCTCTACTATCACGTGCCTCTCTTTTGCACGGTCGAATCATCCTCGTCTTGCCGCAAGATAAATCATTACCAATTATAAGCCATACCGAGTGAGTGGCCAGACTTGTGGCGGTGAAAACGGACAGGCCGCCCAGGTTTTTAAAAAAGGAAATTTGCCAACTATGCCGCCGTCAGCGTCCTATCAGGGGCCGTAGCGTGATGGAAACACATACCAGGCAGTTTATTCGCTGACTTGCAAAGGTGAGTGACAGAAGAGATGGCCCTGCTTCGCTAAGTTGTCTAGTCATTCTGAATGGGGTATCCGTAAAATTTCTGGGTACGGAGGCTGACGTGTGGATCAAAATAGCATGGCCAAGGACTTACTACTTTATAGAGGCGCTTCAAGCCTAGACTAATATAATAGTCCTGTTATGGCAATTATAGATCGCACATCCCTTCGTTATCGCAGACTCCAACGCCCCTGCCACGGCTTGGTGGAAGCAGACTGTAGATGCTACCATCGGTGCCCAATTGTTTCAACAGTAATCTTCCTAGAAAAAGGGTGGGCTCGCGGGCTACTGGAACTGTATTGGATTTTGTGAGAAGCTAGTCCTTCTGCTGTCCAGATACAGGGTAAAGGTGGAGAGAGCCCAAAGCCTGCCTGGATACTGCCTTCTTGCTTAGTCTCTGACTATTTGTTTGCGCAGGGGTTTATTGCCCTAGCTATGGGCTGTCTATTGTCCCATTTGCCACGCTGTTCAGTGTAGGGTCTGGAAGAGTTGGTCAAGGATGTCGAAATGGCCGAGACTTGAAGGATGCTCTCACATAGGCAGAGCTTTTGTCAAGAGATACCTAGGGCGCGATAGCTCTTCCAAAGATTCGGTGAACATGCACTAGAATGGCCATGAAGATACCGTTGTCCGTGCTCACTGTGTACTCCGAAATTGTTTGCCACCAACGTTGAGATCGGCGGCGGTTGGAATTTTGTTGCAGATAGGGAGAGATGTTGGTAAGCAAAGTGTGGTCTATATGTGGCGTCGCTTCGTCTACGGTCATTTCGAGTCTCGATATTGCTGTCGATGGTTCCAAGGAGCTTTGGAGGAGTTGCTGTGAAGCTGATGAGATCAGATAGATGCTACGCGCCCAAGTCAAAGTAGTTTAAGCAGCATCTAAATTCGATCCTCACCATGGAGGGGAAGGTACGGTGCTTGAGCTGTTTTGAGGAAAACCATAGGCTCTTCGAAGGGTTGGATGAGGCTGTTGCCAGCAACTGCGATGGTCCATAACGGAACTCACACTCTCCTCTCCTGACACGTCTATCACTGCAAAAGGCCCGCCATCTGACTTCTCTGCGCGAAGTGATCATTCGCGTCGAGGGTTTGGATGTCTGCTATTGTCGCGAAGGCATGAAGTGTAGGAGAAAACTTCCGATACCTTAGGAAGAGCAAGACTTCTTTTCGTTGTTGACAAGGCTGACCGATACGAGGCTATGATTGGGCAAAACCTGGACGCAACCATCTCACTATGACGCAGGAAACCTCCTTATCCTGCAGCTACAACGTCCAGGCCAGCAACCCACTGCCGCCCCTATTAAATGCCCAATCTTACTAGGAGCATATGCAAGGAGGCAGGCGATGGGGGTTGTCCTGCTTATAACCCGCTCTCAAAGGACCATGGAATATGCGCCTTTTATTGGGCAAAGCCTCGGTTGCCGACGGTTAAGGTTTTTGTGACAGCGTTTCTATCTGCTTGCTCGAGGTCTCTCTTTCTGAAGGTACCTTATAATACATATCCCAGATTCTACACGATATTTTGCTCGAGGTAACAAAGACAGGGGGTACAATCAACATACAGGCCGGATTCCCGTTGACGATATATCAACTATAAAGCTGCCCACTAGCAAAAACCGATCAAATCAAATGTACCTCATGTTGACGTTTTGACATTCAACATGTCTTGCCTTAGGGCAACTCTCAAGGAAGAAGAACTAGAGCTCTTCGGGACGGATTAGTGCATTACGGTCTTAGTGTTGAAGGAAAGACTTGGCTACCCCGGGTAAGGCACGACCGGCGAATACCCTAAGGCACTCCTTCTACAACAGCGCAAACCTTCCTTTATGATCTTCTCCAGGGCAGGACACTCTCATTCTCCCCTTGACAATAAACCATCTAGGCATCCATCATTTATCTATGCTCGGACCGTCCCGCATCAGACTGCAATGTACGTCTCCACAGAAACAAGTCCGCTGAAGTGGCAAATAGAGGCCCGGAGATTTTCAACAGCTCATCTTTCTTCCAGCACTGTCTATGTGGGCCAGATCCGAAATGATGAAGCATAATGCGGATAGCCCTGCATGTATGCGAAGTGTCGTCCATTGGCACTGAATTATGACTTCCAGCTTTGGTGGCAAGCGCATAGACGACCTCAGGTGTCCAGGGTGCTCAAGGGGTTTATCTTAAATTACCCTTGCACATGGGCCTGCTGTCTTTACTCCGGAAACGCATGGCGCAATCCGTGCCGGAAGCAAAACATCCTAGAGAGCACATCATATCCAATCAAGGCGGGTCCTTTCGACCAGAGCAACCACACAACAACATGTCACATTTACCGCGTTTCGAAGGCCAAGTCATTAGGAGCGATTGCTAATTGCCTACTCTTACCCTGAGGGACGGCGGGACGGTAACTCCACGCCACGCAATCAGAATGAGTACGAAAATAGCACATCGGGTCTATTCTGACATGTTGGCTGGTTCTATCACAATGACAGCTTTTTTTTGGACCTTTGCTCTGGCGATGCCTGTTGAAAGTCTCCCTTGCCTGCATAGTGGGTTGCAAACGGCGAACCCGCCATGGTTCTCCACACGCAGAAAGTCGGAGTACAATAACCGGCTTTGCCGAGACAACGATTGGCCGCTTGTTGTACCCCGACTTTCTGCACTCACTGGTGTGACAAGATTCGCTACTGATATAACTTTCTTCTGACCTGGTCAGGTCTCCTGGTTTTGATCCATCGAATACCGTGTATCTCAGAATATTGTGACTGGTTATATCCAGCCATGAAAAACCCATGCTCAAAGGCCACACAAACGATCTTGAGCCAAACAAAAGTCAATTCTGCTGTGGACTCTACAGGAGTCAAGGATTGTGCCTACACGCATCGGTCACTTTTCCCAAGCAACCTATGGATCGCTCACTTCGCTCCACTCGATGATATGTTATCTCTCACTTGCTTAGGAGCAACAAAATGCCGGCATCAACTACGAGAGTGGATTGTCGCACACGCGATTGAGAAAGCTCTATCTTGATAGATAACCGACAAGGCAGCGCTTGTTACTCTTTGGTATCCTGTACGCTTCTAACATATCATATACACATGGAATCCAAAATACACTCGAACACCCCTTCGGATGGTTCAGTTGTTGTTCAGGGCCAAGATTCTAGTCCTTCTCTTCACCAGATAACATGCTTCGACACACACTCGTCCAATGCCCTCCTCTCAAGTTGTTTCCTTCAGTGCTCCGCTTCAAGTACCAGGAATACCGATATCCACGCCCATCCTATACTCCAATATCTCGACTCTACTATCCAGGATGCCTCTGCGTATCTTTCCCTGTCCGACTTGTGTCCGTGGTCTACCGCTGATGCTTTTCATCCAGAAATCAACAGGTCCATGGTCAGCCACTCACTCTTCCACCCAACCCACCAAGCACGCGAGCACTCATGGCTGAGGTCAGCTTACAGGAGGCTAAGTGACCAGCAGCAGCAGTAGCAGCAGTAGCAGCAGTACAACCTTCAATCGGTCTGCCGGTACCGCTTTATACAACTGCAGTGTCGCAAGGGGATGGCGGGGCGGTTCCAACCCTGCAGCCCTAATGGATTGCAAAATTTCTCGGCCAAGCCCCAGCAATACCGATAGTCTCGAGTCGAGCGCTGGATATAAAACATCAGGAGCGGAACTCGATCATGCCCTCATAGACCAAAGAGCCTGGTTAGGGTCCTCGATGGCATTTCTTGGTAAAAGCATATCTCTGTCGCAGGCATAAGAGGAATACTGTATCGCTGTATCTTTCCTTGTATTAAAGGTTGAAGCTTTCGGTCTACAAAAGCAAACAAACTCATTTTTGCCAAGCCCTACAATTCCACCACATCCATCCCACCACCGCTCTCTCCGCTCCTCCAACTGCCACAACGATGCTTCATACCCTCAACAGTCCCCGCCCCCCCCCCCCAGCCACCCAACCCCTACTCCCCCGCTCTTTCCTATTGCTAGGCCCTTAAGCCCCATCAAAATCCAAACCTCGCAAACCCCATCCACAAACAGCTCGACAGCGGAAGTCGCGAGAGATCTCTGCTATACTCGGGAATTGGATTTTATAGCTGAGATTGCTGTTAATACCGTCGGATGTTAGGAGATGGTTGGAAGTGTAAGGGGAGACGGTGATTCCAAGGGGCTCGACTTCTTTTCTGAGCGCCGGGGGCAGAACGAGGAAGATTTCGGGGCGGAAGGGGTATCAATCAAGAAGGAGGGGATGGATACTAGTAGGACAAGCGAAAGCGAAAGGAAAAGCATGGCAAAAAGTAGCTAGAGATAGATGATACCCCCAAATCACATTGCCAAATCAAGAATTCAACTATATCCCAACCCCAGTATAAAAATCGCGCCACCCAAGCAAATCCTGTTGGAAATAGGGGAGATGGTAATCTCCGCCTTCATAGGGCTGATAGGGCTGGGGCCCGCTAGTAGAGTTTTACCTGCTCACTCCTACATAGATAGACTCCTATCAAGCTTCAACCTACATACCAAAATGCCCCATATGACCTCATCCTCCACCAGGTTATGAGCCCGGGTTAGTGCAAGCTGCCTAAGTTGTTATTCCGTTCCTGAGTACGGTTAAATCATCGTCCATGTCCCATCGTCGTCATCAATCAAAAGCCTCTACGCGATGGAGCCAATCAGAATTCAGAAACACCGTGAATATGTATGTGCCTTCGGTGAAGGGAAGCGATGCAGTCGAGTCAGGTTCAACGTAGCCGGTGGTTACTGAGCCGAAGAGAGTCAGTCATCGTGGATAGATGAGGCGATGCATCGGTTATGTCCGGATGAGCCAGAAACGAGCCAGAAACGAGGCTACTAGAATGCCGGAAACGACGCAGAAACGAGGTCGTTCTGAATGAATCAGATTAAGCCGTGAACTAATGTCTTCGAAGCGAGGGTAGCGGTGATTTCAAATGAAAATCGTGAATAGATCTTTGCGAAGAATAAACGATATACAAAAGCCAAGAGACTTGAAAGTCATCTGTCAGGATTCGAGAGCTAGGAAGCTTCAGAGCCGAAATTTCAAAAAGCCACGTCAGATGACAGAAGAGCTTTGAAACTTTCAGAATATACTGCTTCGTGTTAGAGGCCGGGAAAGCCTGATCAGCGTCATGCTATTGCTTCGTGTAGGAGCGGAGGGGGGCTAAAAAGCTTCAAAAAGGGGAGCTTGAAGGTCCGAATTTTGGCCCATGGAGACTCCGATTCCCAAGGGGGAGTGTTGGAGATAGGGGAGTTGGTAACCTCCGCTTCATAGGGCTGGTAGGGCTGGGGCCCGCCAGTAGAGTTTTCACCTTCCACCTCCTAGATAGCCTCCTAACAGCAACAACCAAAATATCAATATGCCCCCATGCGCCCTCGTATGCCAACAAATCCCCCCTCTTCCAAGTTTAGCAACAGGCCCTCCCCTTGCTAAACCCCCATCCGAGAACCCCACCCCTCCTCTTCCCTCCCCGTTTAGAGACTCCCGCGCCCGTACCAGTACCAGCGCACAGCAATATCGATTTACTGGGAGATGGTTATGGTGATGGCGATGGCGATGGCGATGGCGGTGGCGATGGCGATGTAAAGGCGTATAGCAGAGAAGGAGGAAACGTAGGCCCTGGGAGGGTGAGAGCGAAACAGTTGTGTAAGAGATAAGGTGGTGGTTGGGCAAAGGGGGCGAATTGTCAGTGGAGTTTGGCGTTGAGGTTTTGGTGAGAGATTGGCGACATTGAGCTTGAATTAGGGTTAGACCCAGGGTAAGGTGAGATAAGCGAGGATCTAGCCCTAGGTAGGTGCTTGATTGCGCACGTGATCGTTTTCCTCTAGAAGGGAAAGGGGTAGTCGTTGGAGAGTTATATTATATTAGGTTCGATTCCTAACAGCGCTGGTACAATGGTGTGGTGGTTTTCTTTCTCTTTGGCATCGCTGTTACAATGGTGTGGTGGTTTTCTTTCTCTTTGGGGTGAGGTTTTGGGGGCTGGAGCTTTTGGAGGGGAGAATAGGGATGGGGTGGGGTGGGGTGGGGTTTCTGGGTAGGGTTGTGTTGGATGAGGGGATTAGTGGGGTTTGGGGAGGGTGGGGTGGGAGGTTAGGGCGGGGAGGTGGAGTGGAGAGGAGAGGAGAGGACAGGAGAGGCGGGGGTAGTGGTGGTGGAGGGTGTGGAGTTTGGAAAGGGGGGGGGATTATGTGTTCCGCTTTCGGAGGGATGATGGTGAGTTTGCGGATTGGGGTGGAGGTTTCGGGGAGGTAGAAGAGGTGAGACAGATCGGGATGCGTGGGACTAAAGTCTTTCGCTTTAAGGGACGAAGATGGGAAGGAATTTCTGCTCGCCCAGGCGCCAGGTCTGTGGTTCGCCCTGAACTTTGTTGGTTTCGCCACTGTAGCTCTGTGTTGAAGGGTTTGTTTTTTGATGAGACTGGTGGAGAAATGGAAAGATAAATCAGATCGACGAAGTGAAAGGTGCGCGGGATATGGTTTTCGGGAAGAGGAAGATGCGAGATGTTGAAGGTGGCGTGAGAGTTGCGTTGGCTTGGTTTGGAAGGGATAATGGGGGGTTTTCGTAGGTGGGGGTGTTCTGTTCGTCTGGAAACATGGCGTGGGAGTCGTTCAGATGGGGTTTTCCTTCAATATAGCTCCATACCTTACTTTCTATAGACGATGTTAGCAAGCAGGGGGCATATAGTGTTTGTTGTAAAGCTTTAAGGTCCTAAATAGAATAGAGAAGCTTTGTAGATTATATTAAATATCAAAACGGCAGCATGATGTCTATAAAAGGTGTATAAAACTTTTAGAGAAAGCTCGAGGTCCTAAGATCCTGTATGCGATCAACCAGGGTAACTTGTGAGCATTCCAAAGGTGTTTCGAGTGTTGATGTGATCGACTAAAGATTATTCAGTATGTAAGGAGCGCAGAATGTGCGCCCTTCTAATGGTCAGGACGATGGTGGGGGAGCACTCCGTCATAAGAGAGCTGGCCAGACCATGGGTCGTAGCTATGAGGTAGTACAGGGGTGTTGATTGCTGGATCTAGATCATTGTTTTGGGGTTGAGTTTGAGACTCATTTGAACGGTGTGGAAGACAGGCATAAAAGCTAGCCACGGCAGGCTCGATTGGCACACGGAGATTGTCTGGTTCCATTGGCAGTAGAGGGGATGGATGTGGTTGGAAATTTTCGCTGCTCTCTGTGGTGGTTGTAGCATCCCAGAGAGATGGTTGGAAGAACCAATACTCATCAGACATAGGGTGGGCGTTGGGTAGCATGGGTGGAAATATTCCTGGATACATGCCTTCTGATGTTGGATTCGATGGGCATTGGTAGGTGGCGCTGGCATCTGGAAGTTGGTGTACGTACGTGGAGTGGCCTGAAAGCGGATCGTCGAGCCGAGAGGGCGAACTCAACGATTGGCACCCAGGGGAAAGTTTACTGTATCCATCGTTAGTAAATTCACACTACAAGTTGCTACTGTGAAGTACAAAGAAGGTTGGGGACCATACTTGTGAGTTCCAAGGAGTTCCTCGGCATTCCAGTCCTTTTGTGTTTTATTGATAGAATTATCCATTACAACAGGATGAGGTTTAGGAAGGCTGTATTCGGTGATTTTGAAGGGATTTGGCCTATGAGCATTAGCTAGCACTCTTAAATAGACCCTTCTTTACATACACTTCGCCACCGGTTGTCACCAATGGCTGAAATCCCTGAGCATACTCTATACCTTCGAACCACAGCTGAAAGCCGAGCAAGTCGGGTGGCGTCGCCAGAGATGGACCTCTCTTCCGACCGGGGATATTCCATCTCTTCCTCCATTCAAGCCGTCGACCCCTCCATTGGTTGAGTCTGCCAGAATAAGTATTAATGAAACATGTCACGACATTGTGCCAAAAGCTCACGTTGCATGGCGAGAAATGCCATCACCGTACATCAGCAAGTACAAAAACAGTCTGAGGAATAGCTCTTCTACTGTTCGTAGGGTGTACGAGTCTATATAGTGCCATTGAAAGAATTGCCTACTGAAAGGCTTGAGCCTTTCCGTGCCGTCGGTCCGAGGAACATGCATTGCGGAAAGACTAGCGTGACAGTTGGAAGAGAAGCACCGCAAAGTCGAGGCTGTTTGCGTGCCTGACCCACGAACAACGTCCAAGAGACATGCTGGTCATCTTATAGGAGTATGAATAGATAATTCAGATGATGTTTGTGAGAAAAACCAACAGTGGCTCCATTGCAAGCCGTGACATCTCAAGAGTGAGATGATAAGCAGGCTGAACATGATCACGAAAACGATAAATTGACATCTTCCAAAGTGGCGTTTCTTCCTGGTAAATTTCCATACACCTGCGATGCCTTCCTTTCTGCGGGGAGCTGGGTCCAATCGATTAAGGGTAGGCTGGTAGGGATAGATGTGGAGGTGTGATTAAAGCCATGATCTTCCGGACTGTGCACAAATTCCGGTATGGGCGTGGTATCTACTTGACCCAAACACTAGCCTTGTCGGCGTCCAGCCCTGCCAGCCCCATGTCGATTAATTTAAAAACGGCCAAGCAGACCAGATACTGTAGAGCATGGAGGAAAGGTGAGGCGGATACTGCTGGCTGTCGACCAAATAGGCATGAGCGTAATTTGGAATTCTCTCACCGCCGTCTCAGTGCGCTCGTCCATTGGTGTAGGAAATGGGATGTCGGGTACTTTGGTGAACTATTTATGGCACTAGCTCATGCCGGCCTAGCGGTCATGTTAAGCCATCACGATAGTCGTGTCGACTAATCATGTACCTTGAGCCAGGATTAGAAATGGTGGAACTGATACAGGGTTAAGGCAGAGAGAAGAGAGTGAGAAAATGCGGTTGATGTTGACATGGAATCCGCGGGAAGACAGAAAGCTATGGAATTCTCATTTGTCGCGCCCCCCACCGAATTTACTACTGAATTCAGACATTTTTAATACTTCGGAACCTTCAAAGCCTGATTCAAATCAGAATTAATACAACAGGTAAATATGAAATTATTCAAACTTTTCACGGTACTAATATTCTTCTAGCCCTTCTCATGCCGTCGTCACGTCGAAGTCAGAACCTACCTCTGAAGCATTCTCTCATTTCATCGAGAATCTCATCAAGATCGAAGACATCTTCTGACAAATTCAAAACAGATGCTGTCGTCAAAGTCAAAGCAGACGCTGCTCGCAAAGTCAAGACTGACGTCGCTGCTAAGATCATTGTAGACGCTGTTGTCAATGTCAATTGTTCTCGCAATTTCAAGAGACATATCATTGATAATTTCATAGCAGCGAAGAAGACACATGAGACTCACGTCATTGATCTTCAACGACAGACGAATGCTATTTCTTCACGCTGATCTTGTTTTTCACTTCAACGTCTTCTCTTCAGAATTTTGAATATCGTGAACTGATGCACATGTAACCTCACTCTTTTCACAAGAATCAGATCATTTCTTTCTGCATAGCTCATGATTGTTGCTTCGGATCTTTTGAAGAGCTTTTCTCGAATGAAACTGCGGTCTAAAGAAAGAGTGATACATGAAGAGGTTCTCTTGCATAGTATAAACAGTTTTACGGTGACAGTGAACCTTCTCGGCGATGGCTTGAGGCTTCCAGTGTAGAAGCAGGAGACATAGTATCTTCGAGCGAAGGGCCGAAGCCAGTGGATCAGTCATAGCTGCTTAGAACATAAGTCAGTAGTTGAAGAACTTTGAATAGCTTCATTGATGTTTCTAACGCGAAAGTGGGCTTTGAAGGTTCCGAAGTATTAAAAATGTCCGGATTCAGTAGTATTTTTGGTGGGGGGGCGCGACAAATGCGATGCCAAGGATTCCATAGCTTTTCTGCATACGCTAAAACCGAGGGTTCCAGCCTCAAAGGCACAGTAATTTTGCCAATCTCATGCGCTGGTGGTCAATTGCAGTCGGAAATGAAACTTTGGGGACTGCTTCATCACGAAACTATTAATTCCACTTACTTGCCCTTGTCGATGCTGCAGAAAGGAGGAATCCAACATTCCTTGGGTGGTGCATTCCCAATCTCGAGCCGGCTTGATTAGGTTTCGCCAAAGATCATCCTTCTGACGGCCGCTGTTCCGCTATGATACTCTACCATCCAATATAATCTACGGAATAGTAAACGTTGGTAGCTGAAACAAGAGTAATGCGGACACTCTGGTGCTGGCGACACATCAGGTCGACCCGAGAGCCAGGCCCGCGTTCAGGAGTGCATACGGCCCCCAATCGACTCGCAGTCCACCCCCACCGATAGCACAAAACCTTGGCCAAATCCACTACGTAGCAGAAAGGTCCTAGGTCCTGTATGCATTTTGGTTCAGGCGGTTTTTCCACCCTAAAGATATCCCCCTTGTATCTGTGTAGAAACGCCTACATAATGCCCGCATGCCAGGATCTACACGTGGCATGGAGAGAGTTTGACATGGATGTCTACTCGAAAGATCCCACAAAAAGGCCGCCAGTAAGAGAAAGCTTGTTGGCAAGGATGCATACGGACACATGCTTAGCTTCCTTGTGTATCTAATCGCTATCGGCAGGTTTTATTATGAATGGCATGCGGGTGGAGGCTCAAAATCCTGGCCCCATGGAATTAATGGTACTTTTGTATGCACCTGGTGCACTTCTTCGCGAGTGAGAGCGCCATTATCCCTCCAGCTATAGTTATCCCCATTTTCGACCTCCGCTCGAGGGCTTGAGATATTTTAATTGTTGCCCGGATCCACCACAGACTCAGAATGTGGAGGTGTCGAAGATTTTAACCTGTGTAGCGTGCGAGTATGATAGTATGACAGGGTTTCAGACAAAAAAGCTGCTAAGTAATGATTCTGCACTATTAAAAATCCCAGAAATGGTTCGGTGTAAGAGTCTGGGAGGGGCGTGAGCCGTAATACAAATGATGTAGTGTTGTAGCTGCAGAGATTGCGAGTCTATTAGTATATCGATACAAAGCTCCGTAGCGTTGTGGCATGAGGTCGGCTGTGTAATCAACAAGGGTCCATTTCGTGAACGAAGTATCATCGGGTGATCAAGGGTATTCTGCTCGGGATCAGTGCGAGGCTTTCATTCTGTGACCGCAGAAGTAGAAGACCTGGACTCTGTGTGCCTACTATGTAGATGCAGGCATCGAGAGTAACCACAGAATATCCATGCAGGTATCCACATTCTTCGCTTGTGTTCCTGTTGTATCTCAAGCCGTCTTTGGGAGGCGAGTAAGAAGTAGCAGGAGATTCGATGACGATGGATGTCTGTGGTCTCAGCCTCACACCAGCGGATGACACAAGGCGGTTGAGAACAACCAGTCGCTGTAGAGAGTGTGGGTCATTTTACTGTTCCCGGTCCTTTATTGCCTGCTGGTGCTTGAGGCCCGGTGTATGTCAGAGTGCTTTCTTGCTTTGAATCTGGTAGGCGGATGATTTAGACGTATGCACAGCAGTTCCTGGTAGGCTGACTTGTCGGTCGTGAACGAAGATGACCTGTTTCGATCGGGATGAAGCGATGGAACCGTGGTCGTGGTGTGGGAGTCGCAGAATGTCGCTGTCGCGGGTTTGAATGATCTGTCTAGCTTGTAAACGACCGGTTCAAGGCAGTAGGATTGGCGACCGATGTTACTTGTGACCAGTATACTAGGTAGAGCATTTATTTATCAGTACATGGATTGACCGGAAGGTTGGTATGAGAAATTGCAAAGGAGTACTGACAATTCTTCGTGAGCACAGGGTTTTTTACTTCTAGGAATCGCTGTCGTGTCCTGGAACAAACTATTCTTGGATTGTTTCTCGAAGATTCCGATGGAAGTCGTGGGGAGGTGAACAGCCCTCGTTCAAAACCCGTACGCGCTGGTATGGCACAATGCAGGCAGGCTCAAACATCGAAACGAAGCCTTGAGCTCGATTACGAGACCGCCAAACTTTTAGCTTTACTGAATTATGGTGTCGAAGATTGAAGACGAGTTGTAAGCTAGTAGTATTCGAATTTCCCTGACCCCATGCCAGGCCAGCCCGATGATCGTTGATGAACGAGTTTAAAGCTGCCACCCTCGTAGCATATGAACGGATAAATGCGCACTAATGGGTGAAAGTGTCATTAGCCAGAGCATGGTCCGAAGTCATGTATGGTAGTTCTTCCCGAGATCTTCCTAAAGTGGTTCTTATCTTTTTTGTGAGGCTCGTAAGGTCCTCCTCGGAACAAATCAGGCAATCAGGCTAACACCCACCCACAGGGTAGCATGCCTGTATTCTTTTTTAAGGCTTTACGTTGCACATCAACAAGTCGGCTCCTTACCGGTTGGTTGAAAAGCATCGACAGATCGGTCGGGAAAAATTAGATATGCAGGAGAGCTCAGGACGAGAATAGGGAAATAGGCCTCAGCCAACGAGAACGAAAGGCACATGTCCTAAAAATGTCGAGAACTCGAACCCCTTGGAAATCTGAAACCAAATCCTTGCCAATCTAAGGTCAAGTCCAGTATCTTGTACCATGTGTACGATGCAGGCTGCGTGGGCCAATCGACCTGGAGTGTTAGTCAATGGGAAGGCTTGAGGAGGCTCCACGATGAGACTTAATCGATAGGCATTCAGGCCGCTGCTATCAGCTGGTTAGGGCAACGCCGACAACTTGCACTTGCCGGCACGTGATGTGCTTGAGCGAGATTTTTTTTGGAATAGCAAAGCATCACAAAGCACCACGCCTTTTGGTCTTTGAGATTCCCAAGAGCCTTATGCAGCGTCACCTCCAATCTTGATGTTTCTGAAAGCTTGAGTCACTTGCTAATATTTGCTCCTACTCCGCAGCCTCGAAGAATTATCCTTTGGCGATACGTTCCACACCTTACAGAATGCTTCACTATGTCAAAAACACGACCAAACGGATGCTTCCTATAATGGGAGTCTCAACCTTCATGGCATGAATTACGTAATTGGAAACCCTTAGTGCTATGAGCACCTACTCGTAACAGCCCCTGTCTATAGCGGCTTGGTACTCGACGCGGTCCAGGATGAGGCTGACGGTTCAACAGGTACACCATCATTGAGCTATCGAAGAACGTTAGAATTAATGGTTTCCTCTCGATGTTACCCTACGCTACCTTCACCCGACCTTATGGCGCCGTATGCTGGCATTGCTTGCGCATCCGTTCCGCCAGAGACAGATTCTATCGCGACCGAAAAGTTCACCGCTACCAAACAAGCAGTCTTTTTCTCCAAGCGTCTCAGGCAATGCGAATCGCCGGAGTTTCAAGGTTGGTGAAAACGTGACCACCCCGGGAGATCTCATGAGCACAGTGTACGTCGTTCTCCATCAGCGCACATTTCAAGCTGGTGCGAACGATGTCCTGTACCGTTCCCACCAGCGGCAGCAGCACCAGAAGCTGGTTCAACAGAATTGAAGGGATTCATCAAAACGTACTCTCAGGGCATAACTCGTTCGAGGTAGGATCCAGCCTACCGCTTCCACCATACGATGACACTCTGGTGAGACACCACGAGGGACCCCAGGTAGTCTTCAACGTCTTATCACGACAAATTCTTGAGAGGCCGTCAGAATACCGACACGTCCTATAGTGTGACTCTTGAAGACAAGAATCTGAGGAAAAGACACTCCTTAGTCCAGGATTTATACTGAGAGCGCAGAACAGCAGCTTATCTGGTGGCATACCCGAGGTAAGGAGTTGTTGAGCAGCCCTTATGTTCCGGTGCTAATAAAGATAAGAAGAAGTAGGTCGATACTCCTGTCACGGGCACATGGAAGAACAGGCAGGCTTTTCTCTCGTCCAAATGGCTCGCTTGGTTGCCGCACTACACGCCCTATTGAAGGAGCGGTTTGTGATGATACTTCTGGACCAACAAAGCGTATCAATTGTTTCTAAGGGACATGTGGGAGGGTCGTTACTTACTCCGCTTTAGCTCGCTTCCGCTTGTACTGCTTGCCTGGAGCCGCGACTGGGAGGTAGGGAGGTGGGGATAGAGAGGTAGCAGCGGCAAGCCCTTCTACCTGGCGTTCCGATTCTTTGTCGGCCTTGGGGGAGCTTTGGGCTCTGAGGCTGCTCGAGTCTTCTTCGACTCCTGTGGTTAGCTTGTGAGTTTCGACAAAGACTGATTGACGGGCGACGGAGCTGGGGAGGGAGAGCGGTCCCGTTAACAGCATATCAAAGGACTGTTGGAGTGATGACGCATTGCAGCTTCATAATCGATAATATGAATAGCCTCAAAACGTGCTTGAGCGTCGCCGACTTAATATTCAAACGCCTTTTCCCCTTTTGACTTATGAGTAACTATCCTATGAGTAATGTGCCGTCCGTGCAAGGATAGGCTAATGCACTTCACTGGCCGACTGTGGACGTGGAACAATGCTCGTCTTTAGAGCAGCCCCGATCATTGCTAAAGTCAACACGACTAAGCTAGCTGTAGCAGACACATGCGCACTTGAGCACGGAGGGCGAATATTCCTCCGGTATTCTGCAGGAACCCCCTTTCGCAGCGCCGATCCTGATTTCTTTGAGCATACACGCTGCTAAATATGACATGGCAGACGTGATTCTCTTTCAACAAACTTGTAGGCCCACAATTCTAAGACGCCTCATACGGCTACGGTTGGAGGGCAAGAAAAGGATCCGCGCCATATCATTTATCTTGCCATGGCCCATTTATGGAGCTGTTACGTGAATCGAAGATTTGAATCGAGAATACCAGGATGCTTGGAAAAGACAAGATTCTTAGTCAATCTTCCCTGAGGCTTCGTTTAAATACGTTACGCAAGGAAACATATCTCTAAGAGCGATCACAGGTGTATCCCGTAATTTAGGAAATGATCGGCCATCGCTCAGAATCTGATAGAATTTTGCAACTTACAGACTCGCACTGCCTCACGCCTTGATACTGGGTCCACACATTGCTCGTTTTCTGGACTTGCGTCACACTTCGACACGAGCTTTACGAGATTGCGCCTGAGTCATCGCTTTCGGGCCGTGCTTGGGCTCATCAACTCTCATTGATCCTTGACTGAAAACTAAGATTATCAAAAGGGGTAGCGTAAGGTTGTGGGACCGTATCGCAGGGAATATGGCGGTCTGAACAAGACATATGCGTGATCCGTAGCTAAGAAATGCTTGAGCTAGCATGGCATAGCCTCTGAGAGTACGCCCGGTTATTATTGGGCTTCTCAAGACTTTCTCCAGTGGCTTTAGGCGGATATTTTCCGGTGCATCGTCCTGTCCGCTGCAGTGGCTGCATTGGACATGCCTTTTAGCTTACCATTCATAGGTCTATAATACGCGTCTATAGTCAAGAACAACGCGCTTGATCCCATTGCCAGTGGCATGTACGTCGCAGATCATATGTTCGCTATCAGTCTCAAACATCCTATCTCAAGGTTCCGGATCCAATCACGGAGGTAGCCAGTAGAAGTTATGGTCGAGTAATTTTAGGGGGCATGTTTTAACTTGAAGAGTCGGCATGGGAAGGACAGTGAACTAACTTTATTGGATATTGCATGCATACCTTTGGACACGGTCCTGTGCTCACTTTCACGCGTCGACTTTGGCCGTTTGGTCCGATCCAATGGTATCTTGTAGCCTTGGGTAAGAGTAATCAATCCTCAGGATGTGAAAATGTGAGCCCCGTGGATTCCGTAAGGGTAGGATCCATGCATCTTGGGACTTGTACAAGCTTCCGCTCGTTCTCCAACAAAACGCTTGGCTCTATTTGACTCCCCAAGCGGCATTGGCTTTAAGGAGGTATCAATGATGCGATACCAGGAGTATCAGACCCAATCGAGCCTGTGTTATTGACCACAGCTCAAGCAGCATATGCAGTAGTTCTATAGGACAAGGACGCACGACTCTTCCACAGGGATGTATGACTTAGTAAAAAGTACTCCACCATTGTTGACGAGCTAGTCGACGCGTTGCAAGTAATGAGCTTGGCCTAGGTGGATTTGTGATGTACTCCAGGTCCACCCCCCTTCCGATGACCTGCTGTTAAATACCTTAGCCCTCGCTTTACCATCACGACAAACCCTCCATTTATATCATACTTAAGATGTCAATCCAGTCAAATTTTGACATAGATCTCACTCAGCCATCCGCTTGTTATTCACAGCAACCAAAGCCCACCAACGGTGACCCACCTCCAGCTCGTCCACCTCCAACTCGTCCACCTCTTCCGCCTCCACAACCAAGAGACGGTGCAACAAGTTCGTCCCCAATCTTTGTAGTGGATGGCAGTAGCCTGGCTAAGCACAATTCATGACAGCTCGACCAGTCCTCCGTTGATACCTCGTCAGACGAATTATGCATGTTAAGAGTCCATGATATGGTCGGTACCTACTAGCAAAGCCCTCTATAATATTATGCCTAACACAGACACCAGCAGCAGCCATTCGGGTCTATAGCCATCATATATCTCCCAACTACAGAGTTTCAAATCCGTTTACGTGCATGGGTTCCCACGTGGGATCAGATTCGAGGCACGATCTGGCTTGTCAGCCGTGGCTGGACACAGCACATGGACCTTGACACGGTCAAAGGAAAAGGATTATAAGCTCATACGAGATGTGGCAGCAGGATTGCTTTACTCTCAAACCTTGTGCTTGCCATGCTTCTCATGTTTTCATAGCTTAGAAAATAAACCCGTTTCCTCAGCCGATTTTGGTTCTTGATCGGCACTGTGACAGTGTACCAATCTAAACCATACCTTGCTCTTCGGACAGGCTATAGGGCCAGTCTACCAAACCGTCGAGCATCCAGTTCAGAGGATCGAAGACCTCGTAGTTAGGTTCGCCCAGGCTGTTACTCGCACCCGGGGTGGCAGCATCCCCGACCATATTTGGGGGAACAAGACTGGGATCTGCAACCGAGCTGGCTGAGCTTTCCACGGCAGAGTCAGGGTTTGTAGGGTTCTTCATGGCAGCTGATGCGTACGTTTAGATACTAACGACGCAAGATGAATCGGGAAACAACGCTTACACTCTAAATTTCCTCTTCCCTTGGCTTGGAATTCTTCACGCCATCGCCACACAGAATCGTACACAAGACTCATACTCATCCGGCACCTCACCTTGAGCTGTAGAGAGCTGTCTAGAACATCATTGTCGTTGTGTAGCAGTTTAGAGCCAGCACCACCCCCTCTCCACAACTGGGCAAGAACCTCAGCTAGCCGGCTGGGCAGGTCGTTAGTAGCCACACTAATGGCTCTGATCGCCCGTATGGTACGATTGAACAAAGTTTTTCCATAATCAATGTCAATATGGCGAGCAAAGAAGCTGTTTAAGAGTTTCAATAGTGTAAATCCTGCAGCAACAATCATCTGTAGAATGTAGTTGGAAGCGTAAGCGAGAAAACCACCCGCAGGAATCTCAAGAGCGAAGGCACACTCAAGGAAGAGAGAGGTTGAGAGAAAGAGTGCAAGCAGATCTGTGTTGTACTCTTTCGATGTGGCTGAGTCAAACAACGCGACTAGGCGTAGGTGAAGACCAGCTGCACGCAGGTAGAGAAGATTGATAGCTATAACTCCGGTATTGTTAGCCATGATTATTGGTATAGACATTTCATCTTGAACGCCAGATGCTGGCGAGCCTGAAAAATCAGTAATAAATGTCCACAAGGTACACGTACACGGTGTATTGGGTCTTAGCTTCTCCTCCAAATCCTGATAATCCTTTGCCAGAAAGGCCATCAAGACCGTTCTCTGGGTGTCTTCCACTAGGCATACAGGATTCAGGTAGTTGCTGTACAAAGCCTTACTCACCCTGTTGCAAAACTTCTCAATCAGGAGTACTGCTTCAGTATCTTCAGGAAGTTTAAAGCTGGATCCATTCAAGCCAGACGGAGCGAGGGTCCAATCGTAGACTGTAGATGGAGGTTGACCATATCCAGTTGCGACACTTAAGAGTTTTCTAATTACTACCTAAATTCCAATATTCCAAGAAGTGTTTTCTTACCGTTGGGCGACCGCATTACACGCAGCCCAAGTTCTCACTCGGTCTTTCAACTCCTCTTCTCTGAGCTCAATTTTAAATTTCGTAAAGTCCTGAGAATGAGAAGGCCGATGGAGCCCGATTTGGAGAGACAGTTGAGTCATAAGACCACTCAGTAAAAACGTGGGATCGGAAGACGTACTACTAACAGGTAACGGCCAAGTGCAGAGTATGCAAAGTGCTTTTACCACGAGGTAGCTTTGAGGTACATCTGCTATGGTTGCCCAAAGCAAACGCGTGACTGGCCCAGAAAGAGTGTTTAAAAGGAGAGGATCATGACTATATCGACGAGCAGCAACTGCGACAATGGTCCAAAAGAGGAGGGAAGATGCATCGTAGTAGTCATCTGATGATTTCCCAGGATCTAGCAATGGCAGGAAAGGATGATACAAGGCGAAGAAACTGTCCCACAAGGTCAAATTTGACCTCATTTGAGAGCGAGGATATTACCACATACTGTTGAAACAGGTCTCGGACACGATCGTGAGTCAGAAGTACATCTTCCAATCGCCGCGATGGAAGGATTTGCCCATTTGGACTTCTCATGAATGAACCTCCTTCCAACCCAGATCTCAGATCCAGCAGCGTAGAAACAGCTTCCTGTGAGCCCATATACTGGTCTAGGGTAGACGATAATTGTGATATACTAGGGCTCGCAGCGGTACTTATCATTCGCGGGTTTGAAGGTGCTGTTGGTAATGAGTGCTGGCTGGCAATTCGATTTCGTAGCTCAATTATCTCACGCTCCATCTCAGCATTCTTACTGCGCTTCCCAACCCGCTTGAAATTTTGCTCAATTCTACACTGAAGATTGAGACGGCGGCACCGTTCACAGGGTATATACGTTGGGGCTTGGATAACATTACACCGTAACTGCCACTTATCAGTACTGAAGGGTTGTCTTGAAGACGCAGCTAGAGGAAGGCGGGCCCCCCAAGTCACCTTTTGCTGCCGACACTCATTGCATGCTCTCTTTAGCCCAGGTGGTCTACTTCTATCCTCGTGTGCTTCACGAACATCTTCCCCACTTCCTGGAGAGCTCTCCAACCCAACATGGTGCTGGGTTCTCTTTCTACTTTTACCTCCTACAGTTTTTGCACTTGTGGGACTGCTGATAGGGCTAGTCAAGTCCGGAGTATCAGTGCTCCCTTCATTCTTAATGGCCAGGCCCAGTGCGTTATTCCCGTGCGAGACCATCGAGAATAGAAATGTAATGAGCACGAACGCCGCTCAATAACACATCCGTCGTCGGATTTGGAAAGGAGGAGGTACCTTATTATCGAAACGGGGTGGGGCCGCGGAGCGGGAAATCCACTCCATCGTTTAGTTTTGATTAGCGCTGTCTTTAGCGCTCCTCGTACGCACGGGGTTTCCGCGCACACTGGGTTTCCGCGCGCTCTAACCTAGAAAGGTTAGTTACAGATAGTATCAGGTTTAAAGTGTCTATTAAACCCACCACGTAGCACCCACATGCTTGGCTGACACAACGCAACATACTGTCAGCTAGCACCCAAAACATGCTGCATTTTTGAAGAGGTCCCAAGAAGTGAAAGAGCACGATGATGATTAACGCCTGGAGTGATTGCACTCACTTTTATCGCAAGAGAAATCGTCAGGTATGTAGAGATGGAACTGCCAGTTGGTCGAGCATCGCTTCATGAAGAAGGGAGAAAAAACGCTCTCGCCATTTGAGTGAGAAACGCGACGAGGTTTTTGTTGTCACGATTTCATTCCCGCTAAATCCCAAATCCGAATTGTCTACTTTCCAAAGCGCCGTGCATCTCAAGCTCTTTTTTCGAGCGATAAATATCTAGGGGTCCACCAAACGTATTGCGCCCAGCACAAGCATTGTCCCACTCCAAGCTTGGGCTCCGAGGAAGATTCCTTGAGGGTCATTCGATAACGCTACGGCGACGGGGCTGCCAACCAGAACCCAAACTGAAGAGCATGCATATGCCATGCCGAGTCCTGTGCCTACCACGTTGAGCGAAGGCGACAGTGCTGGAACCATCACTGTTGTGAGCGTAGTAATCATGCCAGCGAGTAATTCGTAAAGGACGCAATACACTATCCAATCACGTAGGTTGTGATTGCCAGCCTGTGAGACCACTAAGTAATTCCCACCCTCCGAGGAAAAATCGAAAAGCCTCAATGGTACCGTACAATTTATTAACAAGGCTAGCAACATTCACCCGAAAAGGGTGCCTGCGTCGGTTATAGCAAGCATATGAAAGGGCAAATCATCCAAAATGTGCAGAGACATTTTGGCATACGAATATGTGTAGAATAAAGGCACTGAAAACCCAGTCTAAGGAAAGAAGAGAATAATTGCGTATATCACGAATGAGACGTCTTTAAACGCGCATGTGTCGATTAAGGAGCGAGTATCTGACGAGGCACTTGCCTCTTGATAGCTCACATAGTGGCAAAGACGGTTGCAAACGTTCTATAGATACAAAACCTACAACGTGTATGGCTCACGCAAATCCAACCTGAGAGTGCAGACATCGAAAGACCATCGGATCAGTGACTTCATATGGACTAAATTGTTAATCTGACGAAGGAAACGGCGTGAATAGTCCCAGTCTCGCCTAAGCTGAAAGCAGACATGCGATCACAATTGCAACAGCACGCTTTGTGCTGAAAGCGGAACTTAGGACTCCTAAATTAGGACTTCCAAACTTGGTACGTAGAGCAATCCGCTTCCGATCCCGACACAGAAACCTTGGGCCAGGAACATTTGCCAGTATTGGGAGGCAAGACTCAGTACCCTTATGCCAAAGGTAATGCGAGAACTGCCGAGCAAGAGTAGTGTATAAAAATGGCCTGCGCCAAATAGAGACTTTGTCACAACGTCAATAGTACCGAGGACAAAGCCTTCGATTTTCTCGATTCTGAGAATGTGGGCGATGGTTTGTGACTCAATAGATCTACCTCATCGTATGCTGGGTATGCTCCGAAAGTATCCACAAACCACCCTTCAACTAATGAGCATCAGTGCATTACATGTACAATGTATGGAAAAGTGCTTTACTAGGTACTGAGGAAGAGAAAAAGAAGCCTACATCCTGGATCTACGCGGAGAGTTCACCGTTTAGAGGTTCATTTTCTGTGTCGTTGGATGTGTTCTGACACTTCCAACTACTTCGGGCCTCGTTGGCGAATGGCGTGGCTGACTTTTCTAATACCACGTTGGGTGACGAGAGCAAAGTTCTAAAATTCCCCAATGAGATTTGCAACGCAGTCTCAGACAGAGATAAACATGATCTTATAGTAATGAACATCCTACAAAGGAAACCCCGAATCTATATAGTGCGCGAAGGGAAAAACACGGAAGAGCACAATAGCCAGTCATGGCCGGCGCCCATGCTGCAATCGAATATGAAAAGAAGCATCTAGGCGACCATAACCAATGACAAAGAACACACCCACACCATCAAAACAGCCTTCATAAATATCAACATCCTCGTCGTCCCAAACCCTTCTCACATCATCTCTGCGCTCGTTGACGATGCTGGCCTATGCTCTTACCACACCCTCAAATCTACGTGCAAGCAACAAGCTACCCCACAGTCTCCGTGCGTGAAGGCTGCCTCCTCATCACCCCAACGCTGGGCTACACGAAAGGTTTCAGGAGCACCTTATCAAGGCGCTAAACAATGTGTGGGATCAGCTGGGTTTTTAGCGTGCAAGCGATTGGTTGCTTCAGTTGGATTTGGCAGGGGTAAGGGATGGGCTTGTTGAGGAACTGGAGCGATTCTGGATTGATAAATAGTTAGGTCTGACGGCGTCTACAGTTGATCTAACGGTTAAGAGGCCGACGCCGAAGATTGGAGTGATCTTAGAAGAGGGATTTCCGGAGATCTAGACAGCGAAGAGTGCCTCTGCTTTGAATATGCGTGATTGCTGGGGATTTACTCGTACCAAACGCGCATCTGCTTATCTACGATCTTATTGTTGGATGTTCCACAAGTTTTGTTTTCGGCGCTCCATTGGATTTGCATTTGGATTAGAGTTACCATGCAGAACGGGGTCCGATCCTGTACTGAACATCGTTTGCATGTCCCTGCACGAAGTCTGCAGAAGGTCTGATGAAGAGGGCCCAAGGAAATCTTCTTACCGCACATTTCGCATCTTAGATACAGCATTGTCTAAAGTAGGACAAGACAGATATTTTATCTGATCAGCATCCTACCCCCTTCCAATTCGTTCTTCCATACCCCTTCCCCGAATAGACAGCGAAGAAGGTTCGTTAGTCAAATACGATTGAGCTGTTTGAACTATTGCTGTGGTGATAGGTGGAAGTAAGTAGGTGTTAATGCATAATGATAATTGCATAAATTGGGCGCTGACAGCGGTAGATCGAGGCTGTTGGATTGGGAGCTGTGACAGATATTCTGCCAAGTTGAAGTCGCTAGAGGCTTGATCACGGGCAGGGGGCAGGTCCAGATGATGGCTAAAAGCCGTTGTATCTACGATTTGACATGGTGACGTTAGATTTGTTGCCACGCTTTGATTTGGGGGATCCTGGTAGTTTGTTGTTAGAGTTCTGTCAGCATGCTGGTTTCCACCCTCTGCTCGAATTGCAGCTGTCTCTAGGCTTCTATGTATATCCATCTTCTCGGGTTTGACGGTGGGCCTCACTGCAGATCTCGCTTTGTGGGGGTTTGTAGCTCGCTGCATGAAATAGTGCAGATTTAGTTTTAGACACTTGCGATGGAAGAGTATTGGGATTTAAAGAAACAACTTTTAGAAGTCATGGCACCTGTGGGCGTGAGAAAGCAGTACAGACGGCTGGGGTGAGACGGTATTAGATGGAAAGAACGGTCATATTGCTGGTGTATTGAAAGAATTTGAGAAAAAACCCCGCTGGTTCGATGGAATACCCACAAAACATTTCACAGCTTCTCATCATGTGACATTCTAGCGGCATCCGTCAAGAAATCCTGTAGATGCGTCGGATATCAGTCATGGAGCGTGCTAGTCAATCACAGGCATCTTCAGTGGATCAAGGCAATGACTGTTAACATCTTTGATTGACAATTGAGCTATGTGACATGCATGAAGAAAGCGAATCCTCCATTGGGAACAACCATAGTCATCACCCTACATCACAACGCCCGAATTGCTTGCAATACGCTGAAGATTGTTAATGCAGGTTCTTCGGCAGTGATGATGGAAACGACATACCGGCCATAGCTCTGCAGCCTCCTTTCCGACAGGTCCCGTAATAGCTGATCCCTTCATTTCTCCCTTCGGATTGACAATCTATTCACCACTTAATCAGCCACTACATCTCCTACCTTATATTCTCTGCCTCCTCCGCTCTAATGCATCTTCCCAACGCCCAACAGCCATTCTGACTTGTGCTAACTCACCACACCAGCATTATCCTCAAAATATAGATACACCCCATCCGCCCTTCTCCACGGCTTGCTCTGCCTCACTACTACCGCAGGCATGACCTTTTTCCGTAATTCGGGCTTTCCCTTCTTCACTGTAGCCATAACCATATCACCAACACCGGCAGCTGGGAGGCGGTTAAGACGAGCGCCGATGCCTTTGACGGAGATAATGTAGAGATTTCGGGCGCCGGAGTTATCGCAGCAGTTCATGACGGCACCGCTGGAAGATGAGTATCAGTACTACTTCAGAGTAGCTCGAAAAGCGCCTGTAGAGACTGTCGGAGGTGAACGCACACTGGGAGACCGAGGGTCATCTTGAGCTTGTTGCCCGAGGCACCACCGCGTCTGTGTCACACTCAGCTGTGGTTTCCTAATTTGGAATCAAGAGAAGCTTGCCCTCTCTTAGACATCTTGGTTGATTATATGCGATGACTTGTCGTGGATGCTGTCGTCAATAAGTTTCGATTTCGTCGTGCTCTTCAATTTCGATGTGTGGGCTCCGGGCGCAAGCGAATTTCACGCTATCCCGTTCTGAGAAAGCACGGTCGCAAAAGTACTAGAGCCTATGGGGTTAGATTCAACACATCGACCTCACCTCATCCATTGCAGTCCTTTACCCTCGTTCCTACCTACCACTTGTTCATAATGTGAGTTTGGCAATGCGCAGGATTAGTTAGTCTGATCACCGCTTGAACCTGAGCTTGCAGAGCCTGCGGATTTTCCTTTTCCACAAACCTACAACTAAGCTTATCGCGGTATGACAGAACCCTTTCCTTCTAAAGCTAAACCAACTACTGGCGAATATTGTGGATACCACATTGGACAAGCAAATTCCAAGACCTGCCGAAGTACGAGCTGAAACAAACGAGAATCAAAGACAAAAAATCAGAGCTCAGTCACGATCCTGTCCCAGGACCAACGTTTCCTTTTTCGATAAAAGTTAAGCCGTCATATACGCCAACAAACTCAATTCTCTCATCTTCTAGTCCTCATGTCAGTCTTCCTCGCCTTAGAACTTGATAGTAAGGATTTACACGACTTACATATCATAAACGTAAACGAAAAATCCGGATGGCACTCATAGACTGCTTTCCGAGGTCGCGCAACAAGACCAAAAGTCACCTTCCTCAACGTCCGAAAGATCTGGTGTAAGAAGGCGCTTCGGTGACTCAACTCGAAATGGTTTGTAGATGACCTTCTGGCGAGCAGCATTTGACGAAGCTTCGATAGGCCAATGTGAACACGAGTTGTTAACATCTCTGTTCTGGTTTCGTGATTTGATGTACTCTTGCGCGTTTACGATGGTTTTTGTCATCTTGTCGTTAGGAACCGACAATGGTTTACTCAGCCCTTTGGTCTCCGTGTTCCTTCTTGCTTTAAGCGACCGGTTTTCTCTAAGACTCGAATGCTTGTCGATGACTACATCCTCGGGAAACAATATCCAGTCTTCCATTGGCGGCGATGGTGCTGGCTGGTGGATGACTACGTCTTTCGCCTGCTTGCATTTCTTTGACTTGTCGATCTGTTTCAGTGATGTTTGATGCTTGTGTACCGACCTGCTGGCCGACATGCTAGCGGACGTGGTTGACGACGGCATGGTTGGATGGCAGCGGAGTGTTACGAGAAACTATCAATCAAAGGTGGGGTGCTACACAAATAAGAAAGAAGAAAGTCTTAAGCGAGTTACGATGATGCTTGGAACAACGAACTTGATGACGATGGTTGTGGTTGATGATTATTTTGCGAGGGCTAAGAGATGGTAGAATTAGACGGTAAGTGAGGAGAGTGTAAGAAAGAGGAAGAAAGAGGGGGGCACACGCAGGTTTTGATGTTCGTTAGGGGCTTAGGGTAAGCGAGACCGGCCAATGGGACAGGGGTTTATGACTACGGCGTGTCATCTCACATCCAGCCGAGGACTACCCTTTTATGGAAGATGCCTACCTTGCTATCAGTTTGACTTCCTTAAACATCCATCATCATCCTCGTTCGTTTTGGTTTCTACCGCACATCGTTGGATTCTGCCAAGACTTTTGCTCGGTTACGCACCGGATGCCTTGTTTTCACCGAGTCCTCTTGACTTCCTCCCCGTGGTTGCCTTGGCCCTTTAGCAGGGGCTTCTTCGAAGGCCTCTTCGCCTTACGCTGCATTCCGATCAATCTCTTCATTAACATAGTCATGAGACTCGCAAGATGTGAAGTCATCACCAGATAATAACATATCACGTGATCTATAAGGAAACGATCATGTGATCTTATCTGAACTCACCTTACTATGTCACTTCTACTTCCATGTAAGTACGATACTAACACACGAAATTGATTTAAATTGTCGACTTGTTTCGGCCTGTGCATGATGATACTTACTATTACTCCCGTCGTACCTCATCGTCACCCTAGCTCATTATTCTTCTACCGGTATACGAAATGACGTACATTTGTACAAAGAACCAGGTACCGCTATATGATTAAACCCATCATTGCGTATGTTTCAATACAATACTTGCCGATCTGTACAACCTCCACCTGACGCATACCATGAAAGCATTGACACGTACGGAGGCATCGTCTGAGCCGAACACTTGCCATCAAAGCCTGTACACTCCCTGTTGGAAGGGATTTGTCATGCTTCAGTCTATATCTTTGCCTTCTGTGTATGTCATGAGTGGTGCTCCAGGCACCTCCTTGCCAACTATGATTTCTTGGAACAATTCGTCCTTACTCCGCTGGAGCACCTTTTTTCTTAGAGCTTGAGGTTTCCTTACTTTCAATAGGTGTCACTTGTAGAGAAACTTCCCTAATCATGGGATTTACACATCCGTTCCTGGTTTCTCAATTCGAACCCTTCGGAAACCTTGATTTTTCAAGATAACTATTCGGGGTGCGAAGTTGCCATGTAAAAGTTGTTTGATTGATAAGGAAAATAATATTTCCGTATAAAGTGAAGAAGTATAAGCGTTGAATTCCGCACCACAATTTATTCTTGAATCTTTCCAGCCTAAACAGAGACAACTCTTTTCTGACATCTATAGAGCTTCGGCCCCACAAGGACGTAACCACAAGATGTTCGTTTATATGAGAGAACAAATTCGATCTTCTTAGTAGCGTGTGCATCACCGAGATCATGTATGTGGCCTGATATCTTCCGCTGAATGCCCATTCTTTAGACCCAGGTCCCTCGATACCAAGCCTCGAAGAGACGAAGTATTGTAATCACAAACTTTCCCGGATGTTGAAGTTTGGAGGTAGGAAGTCTGGTCTGGGCAGGGAAAGTAAGAACTGCGTGTTAGGCTTGGATGAAGTGGGCTGAAGAGGTGAATGGTGGCGGTTATGTTGCTGAAAGAGTTGGGTCATTCTTGGGGTATGGTAGTCGAATTTGGGAGGATAGTTCTGTTCTTTTCGCCATGTAGAAACACGGTGCAGGGTGACAAAGGCACGCAACAGATTGAACACAAAACATATGCATAGAATCTACAATTATCACACCCCCTACCACTATCCAAAATCAGCAATATACAGCGCCACTACTCCTCAAGCCCCAAGAAACCACCGCACCCCTACCTTAGATAATAATCAAATTACTAATCGGCACCCCTTGCGCCTGCACACTATACCTCCTCTTAACCCCTACCCCCCTCGCTCTCTCAAATCCACCATACACCTCCTCCCCACCCCCCACCATAACCATCGGAATCGGCCGATACCGCGGTAACCCACTACTCGTTTCTTGCTTCTTGTCCAGCAGCGGTCTGATCAGCCACCCCTGCGGCACGTCACCCTCGTCTTCCTCGTAGGAAACCACGATTACGAGTTGAAGACTGGTTTTTGACGGGGCGAAAGTTGGGATGTTTTCGAGTTTCTGGCTAAAACTGCAGCCGCCGCGTTTGAGTACCAGAACTTGATTTTCTCGCGGGATGTGCGCGGGGAGGCGTTTGTGGCAGTTTTCGCCGGCAACGTGGATCGAGTGCCAGAGCAGGGGGCCTTGAGGGCCGCCGTTGATGTCTGGACCAAGAGCTTCTTCAATGTCGGGGAGAGGAGCAGCACCCGCACCAGTGGGGGTGATGGCGGGGACGTAGTGGCGGTGGAGGGGCTGGGCGGTCGGGCTTGGGGGGTCGTGGAGGAGGGACGTTACATGCTGGATGAGGGAATTTAGGGCGAGGCGCATGGAGGATGCTGCATCAGCTTCCTGTTCTGCGATAGGCTCAAGTTTGGCAAGGGACTTTGAGTCCATGGTGAAGCTAAGGGTATCGGGCTTGGTGGTGTTGATCTGCTTGGTCAAAGCTGGGACAACGTCGATAACTAGATCTAGCATGGAAGCATCGCGAACTCTCGTGAAGTTTGGGTCCAAGGGGTTGACAACGCTCGAAGCAACGTCTTTCGCGAGAAAAATTCGCTCATCTTTACCCAAAAGGACGTTGTTGATCGCTTGCACTCGGAATAGATCACCCCTACTTGCGCCATCATCAGAAGCGATTGGCACATCTTGGATCATGCCTAGGCGTACACCGCCCATGGAGTTAATCAATATTCCATTTCCGATTCTTTGCAACACACCAGGTCCCAGATTGACCATATTTGGAAGAGGAGGAAATGTGATGTCAAAGGTGGGCCTGGCAACAATTTTTGACGAAACCCCATTGTAGGGAACTAACTCTAGAGGCAACGTCCACGGGAAGTATGTGTAATTTGAAGGGGATCGCACATCTGCCAGAGATATACTCGGATGGTCACTAGAGTACTCGACGATAGGAGACTCCAGGTTCTCAGGTGTCGGCATTAGGTGCAGCCGGGCTAGATTAGCAGCGTGGAAAATGTCATTCCGTGCAGCTGTCGCAGAAAGGCTGAACGGTATCGTTGCTGGTGGTACAGGACAGTCAGCTTCACTAATCATGTCTTGCATTTCCTCGGCTGTATAATAATTGCTCGGATCAGATTGCGGACGACTTCGCTGCGTTTTGTCTTTACGGGGAAGTATCAACGGGTGTCCCTCGGTGCTGAAGACGAAAGGTGCGTCGAGCTTGTTCAAAGGATTTTCAGTATCAAACAGCAGGAAGAGGTATTTCGTGGTCTCTCCAAGAAAGAAACTTTCCATCCGGTCGCTGCGTTCGCCACTCCGCACATCCTGGATTCCGGCCCACCCACATTTTGTCCAACATCGCCTTTTGATGTCTCGAAGTACCATTTCACCAACATGCAAGTACCATGGATCGCGAGTCGCCCGATACAGATGATACGTTGACTCAATGAACTCAGGTCTACCACCCCACCAACCGAGACCACCTTCAACACTGCCAGATGACGTTGACCATCTTTCTGGTAATGCAGAATAGCGAGTCCATATAGCTGTGAACAAAAGGTGTATTTCGGTCGCTTCCTCAAGATCGCCAGTCATAGCCAGAAGGCCTGGATAAAAGGCGCTCAAACTATCAAACCAAAATGCTCGAGCAGCACCGGTGTAAAGATCACCCTGGATGTAATGAGGGTGAATATACGAACTGCCACGACGTAGATGGTGGTTTATTGCACTGTGCGAGGTTTGCCAGACTTCAAGAAAACTCTCAGCCATCTGCTGTTCCTTTGAAAGGGCTGGCAGGAAGCTCAAAGTTGGAGAGTCCGGTGCATGGAATGTATCAGAATCACTAGGTGAAGGGGATCCAGACAAGAGAACATAAGATTTTGCAGCATATTCATAAAAGCTGTCAATTCCTGCACCAATACCTGTGAACGGACTAGTCCACAATCCTGTTTCAGCATCAATACCGGAGCCGATGAGTCCAAGAGTGCTTCTTCGTTCCCAGACAGACCAAAATGCTTTCTTGGCTAATTGCTCATAGCGCGAATCTCCTGTAAGCCGACTTAACGTAGTAAATTCTAATACAAGGCTACCAGCCCCAGCGCTACATGTTTCGGTTAGTTCGCCAATCGGCTGTTGTATAGGTTGGCACTGGCCATCTTCGGCATTGTTATTCAACGGCGAATTCAGATAGAAAGGAATGCCATGGCGAAGGTTTACTCTGGGATAGGGCAAACCAGTCGCGGTATGAAAAGCAGGGACTAGGCGGTTTGCAAGGTCTTGTGCAAGTCGTAATAATTGTCCGTCATATGTGAAGCTCCTAGACCATCGGATGCGCTCACTTCCACGACCACTGTTCACCGGTCGGTTGCCACTCTGGTGCCTTGGGTTGTATCCCCTTATTGGCAAATCCCCAACAGCGAATAGATGCGCACTTAAAAGCCCACCAACGCCTCGGATAACCGTCTCGAAAACCTGGACCTTACTATCCAGATCAAAACCTCTGCTGCGTAGTCCTTTCCCTTCAGGGCCTGCAGATCCATCTCCATATTGCTCTATTAAAGCCGCCACACTCGTTTTAAAGTACTTCAGAGCTTTGTTTTGACCACCTGCGGTAGTAGGAGAGGAAGCTAAAATAGCTAACGTTGAAAGACTGTCGATCAAAGTCAACGAATAGTTTCCGAGGGCATCATTTAGCTCAATGTGTGCTGGATTGGCGCGGTCTCTGGTCAATGGCTTGCACGAGATAGGCCGTAGTTCATCCTCAGGGAAAGCATGCTTCATATAGTTGTCGTACCCATGGTAGAACATATGCTCAGCTTCTAATCTATACGATCAATTAGTCGTTGTCGCAAGCCGCAAAGCAAGTGCAAACACTGACCTCAACTCTTTGGTTTGAGTATATGTCATGCCCTGGCCACAGGCCACCCAGAGTAAGAGTATCAGGAGGCATGACCACAAGTAGGAACCCTGGAAGTTCGTTTGGTGGAGAACCTCTAACGGGATGTGGCATCTTGGGGGCATTACAGGAAAAGCAAGGAGAAGTACGGGACATAGAACCTGTGTGTTCCGGGTAAGGATAGCATTTCATTGAGAGCTCAGACGTAGATCTACAGAAGAAGATTTTATGTCACACAATGGAGCTGGTGAATCAGCGTGTTAGGTCCGATGAAGCCACCATGGCATTCGCCGGCGGTTAGTACCTTAGCGCGTTGTCGACTCGCAACAAAGTTACGCCGAGGGTCGAGCTCTTTGACTCAACGACGACCATTTTATCCCAGATTCACGAGGATTTTACGCTCTTGAAAATGCACCACAGCACCGATTAGTCGTTGGGGAAGCTTGGTAGTTTAACAATATGGCTGCGGACCTCGCTTCTCAAGTGCTCGACGCATTGTCGCATAGCGATGGACCAATACTCAGCGCTGAAGCATTTGCTTCGACTCCTTCATCAACGGTCAAGAGCGCGCTCGATAGACTAGGGTCCCGGGAAATGATTACATACAAGACGATTGACCGAGAAGAAGCTATCTTGACGCTTGAAGCTGAAGGTATAGCGGCAGATGGAAGTCACGAAGCAAAGGTATTCGAGGCAGTGCGGCAGGCTGTTGAGGGGCTGAAAATCGGGGACCTGCCAGTACGTTGGCTCAGTCGTATGCCAGCACGGGAAGATTTGGCGAGACTACGATGAGTAACTAACAAGAAGGATAGGCAATTGTGGGCAAGGAAAGTGCAAAAGTTGGACAGGGCAAAGCTTTCAAAATGGGATGGATTAAGAAAGATAAGGACACGCTAAGGGCGAACGTACGCATCGTCTTCGTAGCCATACAGGCGTACGCTTTGACACATGAGTATAGACAGATTCGATTGTCGATACAAGTAGAGAGCAACTCCAAATCATACAAAAGACGCGCTCACATCCAGACGCAAAAGTGATCAACGACCTGAGAAAGAGAAAGTTGATCACTATGCAAAAGGTTATAAGTTACGAATTCAACAAAGGCCCGAAGTTTTCAACGGAATTCGTCAAAGAGGAAACTGATCTAACCGCGGATATGTTGGCAAGGTAAGACTTACTGCTCGAGAACTACCTACGTGGGAAATGTTACTGAAACGCTTAGCGGTGCATGGAAGAACGTGCATTTCAAACCTTACAACTTCAAAGCCAAAGGAGCTGTGACGCCCAGTGGAGCATTACACCCTTGTACGTACACCTAGCAAAGTCTGCTCTTGTAAATAATATAATATCGCTAACTCTTTGAGCAGTAAACAAAGTTCGACATGAGTTTAGGCAAATCTTCTTTGAGATGGGATTTGAGGAAATGCCAACAAACCGGTACTGCGTTTACTATCGATATCTGCATGACACTGACAATGTTGCAGCTTCGTAGAGACCGGCTTCTGGAACTTTGACGCTCTTTTCGTACCCCAGCAACATCCTGCACGAGATCTCCAAGACACTTTCTACATCTCCGACCCAGCACTTGCTGATAAACCCGGCGCAGATCCACAGAATCCTGAAGCCATACTTAATGGCTCAACATCTGGTCATAACAAGCAACCCGGTGCCGGTCTAGACTACAAGAAATATTGGAATAACGTAAAGGAGGTTCATGAGAAAGGTAAGTATGGATCAATAGGTTACCGATACCCTTTCAAAGACGAAGAGTCACTCCGACTTGTTTTACGAACACATACTACCGCCATCTCGACCTATATGCTGCACAAACTATCCGCAAACCCTCGGCCTGCCCGGTATTTCTCGATTGATAGGGTTTTCAGAAATGAATCTGTCGATGCCACACATCTTGCAGAGTTTCATCAGGTGGAAGGAGTCATAGCCGACTTTGGCCTGACTTTGGGAGGGCTCATTGGATTTATGGAGGTTTTCTTTGCCAAAATGGGAATCCATAAACTCCGCTTCAAGCCTGCGTACAACCCCTATACAGAGCCCAGCATGGAAATCTTCGGGTTTCATGAGGGGCTTGACAAGTGGGTCGAGATCGGAAATAGTGGTATGTTCAGGCCGGAAATGCTGGAACCTATGGGGTTGCCCAAGAGTATGAGAGTGTACGGCTGGGGGCTGAGTTTAGAGAGACCAACCATGATCAAGTAAGTCTTTTCCGAGTAACCGCAATGAAATGCTAACATGTTGTTTAGGTACGGCGTCAGAAATATTAGAGAGCTCTTAGGACATAAAGTTGATCTGAACTTCGTAGAGAACAACCCCGCCGTACGCTTAGAAAAGGATTAAAGCATATCAATGATGTTCATAACTTTGGAGCACTCTCCGAGCATTAATAGCAGTGTCTGTAGGAGTACCGTCTTCGGGATTCTACTCACTTTTTGCCGTGTCTGACCCTTTGGTGGCTTTCATCGGTAAGATGTTCGCGAGTGTTTTGCTCTCTTTGCCGTCTGGTGATCCACTCTCATTCATTGGCCAGATTGGATGCAGCTCAAAGTAAATGGAAATACAGCGGTGATAATGCTCATAACATTTCTACATGGCTCAGGATGCAGATTCTAACATCACTAACAGACTGCAGCGCCCGTCTGGCATCCAGAAATCTTGAATTGAAAATACGACTTATGTCCAGAGAGTCATTTGGATGGTCATGAAGACAACGAGTATTTTTAGGTACAAGAACAGAACCTATTATCTTCACCAGATCGAAACCTTGCAATCATCAACGAGCTTTTCTATCATGTGCATCATCGCATCCTCGATCTCATGAAGTCTGGAATAAGATAGAAGGTTGGGGGAGCGGGGATGGACGCCTTGGACGCCTTGGACGCCTGATGTTGTGTCTAGCCCACATGGCACCATACATATCGCATTCAAACTTCAATGACCGTGCAAGGTAGAAAGACGAGATATAATGCCGTGGTAAGAGGTGCTGTAACGAAGCTGCATAGCAGTCCCTTCTAACAAGCACACTCCATATTCCACATCCATCAACGACGATTCCACACAGACTCACTGTAATCGGATGCTTAAGATAAGGATGCTTACAGGTGGGTTTAATCATCGAGGTGCTGCGCCTACAGTTCTGAAACTCGCTTACTGTACTGTAACGTTAGGCGTTCAACCATCATGAACGCTAAAATAGAGCTCCGAGCTAGTGAGGGCTGAGTATGTACAGTATGTACCTTACTGTTAGACGCCAGGGACGTCTTCAGGCGGTTCAGACACTCTGGGACTCTTTGGCTACGTCCATTGCTTGATTGTGGATTTGTGAGCTCCATTGACTTACCCATCCAATTAAATGGGTACGAACAGCGATATGAACCTGAATCTTGGGGCTTCTGGGGGTTTGGAGGTTAAGTCCGGGCTCAATCATTATCCGTGTTGGATGCCGCTGAACGACATTTTCAGCTGCCCGTTTCCGCTCGTACCCCTCAGCTCCCTAACTGCTAGAGCTGATTGTTAGCCAATAGGTCTACATAGCCTCAGGCTCCATCTAAATACCTTCCTCAGGTAAGGTACCTTTCGGTGAGGCCGAGCTTAGACTAAGCCCATCCAGCTAGCTGAATGCTTCGGTTTTTGGATGGCTACCTTTAATCTCTTATATGTTGGTTTTGTATCCCTATACTGTTTCTGTTTTCTACTTCCTTGCGACCTTCGCAGAAATCTCCAACGCGCTTTTCGCGTTCCTTTGTGCTCATTAAGCTTTCCAACGCCTTCTTCTGGCCGGAAAATTGCGATAGTCAAAACTTGGCTGTAACTGTTGGAAAGTCTTCTATGTCCATTCTACCGCCACTCTTTTTTTTCCATCATGTGGCATAGACCTGCACCGACGGAATCTGAATACACGCCGGTACAAGAAAAGGATAGGCCGATTGAAACGTCGATAGAATTCTTGTCCAAGTCGTCGCCTGAAGTAAAACGTTCCACAAGAAGCCGCAGACGCTGGTCGTGGCATTTCCTTTCCCATCTGTTTGCCTTGTTGTGGCTCGCTCCCATCATCGCTCTGCTGGTCCTCAACTACAAGAGACATGTCATTGGTGCTAGTGTCTGGTGTCCAAAGGGGAAATGTTCGGCCGATCCTTTCGGCGACAATGCCATTGCCAGGGCGGAGGAATTGGACCTACACGACCATGATATCTTGGGTGCGCTCCAATTCGTGGCGAAAGCCTTGGAGATATGGTTCATGATCGCAGCTACAAGCCTATTGTTCGATGTCGCAATGTTGTTCGCAAGGAAAGGCCGTGGTCTTCCTGTCGGCTTCTTGCTGACACACTTGGAATTTGGCGACATTCGCAATTTGTTGAATCCACTCCTATGGACATCACCTATTCCACACCCTAATGGCAGGTCAGAGTCCCGTGCACGGATGATCAAACTTTACCTTTTCGCCATTCTTGCCGCTTTCCTTACGATCTTGACCAACATGATGGGCCCAGCTACCGCTGTTTTGATTCTGCCAACCCTTCAATGGGTAGATACCACAAAAATGCCGGCGCAAAGATTCAATGGGACTGGTCTAGCTTTGGCTCCTGCAGACCACTCGCTCATAGACTGCGATAACACGACCCTGCGGGCGGAAAACTACTCATGTACTTCGGATTTCTACGGTCCGAGTTTAGATGCGTGGGCCGCGTCTGGTATCGAGTCTTCAAAGCAATCAAGGTACTTCGGGTATACTATCTCCAGTGGTTCTCAGGAACGGGCGGTGCAATTCACACTCAATGGTACAGCCAATGGCAGTCTTACGTGGATCCCGAATCGGCAGGTTTTGCGTAGTCTTTCGCAAGACTATCTTAAAACTAGTGGATATATGCTCCAATACGATCCACCAGTGGCGCCAGATCCGATTTTCAATAACTCCCTACAGACTATATTGCAACGGGAAGGACCAAGTATTGGCGTGGAAGGAGATTGCTACAACGGTGGAAACCAGTCCATTATTACGGTTGCTGCCAACAAGGAAGTCCGCTGCTACAGTAATTGGACAATAGACACAATAAGTTACTACACCAAGGTACGTACAACAATACTGTCGAGTCATAAACATGCTGACATGGTGGGTCGTTTAGTGTATCTACGTGGGTAGTGGTTGGGGTAAACCCGAAAACGCTCAAAATCGATTCTGGCTCGGCAATGCCGACCCAACAATCACAGCCAACATTACGGCTGTTGATATTTACTTCTCGGATAAGGCCACTTACTTCAACGAAACCGCAGACTTTGGTTCCGGTATCAAGCAATGTCTCGTAAACAACACAAATCCTTCCTGTGACTGGGAAAAGATATTTTCCACGGATCTACCTGGCGACCTGAAGAACACCTCCACTAACGTCGGCATGACCGTCTACGAAATCCCAAACTCACCAAACCCAAACGCTCGGGTCTGGTGTGACTCCGTCGCCTATCTTAGTTTCCCGTCATACTCATTAGACACCTCCCCAAGCTCCAACGACCAAAGCCTCGTCCAACTAGACCGTCTCACCTTAGATCATGCCGCTGAACCTCTCGTCGTAAACCCCGGCTGGATCCTCGCCGCGGTAAGCATATTTTCAGAATATATCTTTGCTATTCAAACCTAACCATGAGTCTTGAGACATGTCTCTGGAGTAACCTACCCCGCGAACCTATTTCATACCTCAAGGAGTCTTCCAAAAAAGAGAAATGCTAATTCCGAATCTTGCAGTGGTCCGTCGATTCAAACGGCACCGTCGATGGCAACCGCCAAATCGCACAGGAACTCTCCCGCGTCCTCCCCGAGTTCTACACCACCGCCGACGCCTCCGCAAACACCACCCTCACCCTTGACCAAACCGAATTCGTCTTCCTCCACTTCTACGCCCACTTCCAAGCCATGTCCCTTGTCAACTACCACTGGTACAACGACACCTCCCCCCCCCTCCCCACTAACGACCCTACCCACCCGCTTTTCCAAACCTGGGCCACGCTGCACGTCTGGGCGTTTGGGCTCAGCGATAAGACGTCGAAGATGGGCGTCGTGATTGCTATTATCGGCGGCATCGTCGTACTTTTCCGGACGCTACTGGGGGTGGTGACGGGGATTCGTGATCGTTCGACCGTGGACCTATTTATTGCGGCGCTGGAGCATCAGAATCAGGGCGAGTTTGAGGGAATGCAGGAGCAGAGTCATCGGGCGAAGGTGAGGTATGAGATGTTGGAGGATGCGAGTGGGAAGCCGATGTTTGTGCCGGAGAAGCCGTATCTGGATTCCCCTGGAGGAGGCGCTGATGTTGCATGAAAATGACCGTGATGATGTGATTGGCCCGATTATCGTGGGTTGGTGTTCAGTGGCGTACGGGAGTTTCTTACGTGCCAGGGATGTGGAGCCTTCGGTTTTATTGACCCCCATAAAACCGCAGTCAGTATTCGATAGCGGTATCATTTTACATCCGCTTTCAGACGTCAACAACACCAAGTTTTTTTCATTCCCCGAGTCCCAAAACCATTAACAATTAACAACTGGAATCCCTTGTCACATACGGGGACGGGCAGGCTATCGAGGCACCAAACTCCGGCTCCTCTACAGTATGTAGTTCTAGGGCCTAATGATGCATATGTACTGTATATACACCTACATACACTGAACCCGCAGGTGATTCCTTCCCCGAATTTTCCGCAAACCCCCCCCCCCCCCCCTTTCCCCGGCCATCCAAGGCCCTTTTTCTCCTTTCCAAAAACAACCAAATGGCTACTCGCCCCCAAAATCCCTTTTCTGAACCTAGGTAGGATATCTTCTTTCCAGATGCGTACACAAACGGCAATTTTTTTTCCAACGTTTAGGCTGTTGTGGGGATGGAGATGTGATTTAGAGTTTTTTGGGGATGTTTTAATTTGGGGGAGGAACGGAGGGTGTGGTGGGCAAGGAAGGAGGGAGAGGGGGGGGAGGTAGGATGCGAGGGAGTTGTTGGTGGGAAGAAAGGGGGGAAAGGGGTATATGAGATGAGGTGGGGGAAGTGGATGGGAGTGTGAGATTGGAATATAAAGCTTCTGTCTTCAGTCAGGATTGCCGGAGATGGTATGATACGCGTTTTATGCGGCGTCGGGTGTGCATTCAAGACTGGTGCGTTCGATTGCTATTTTTTTGGTGGCGTCTAGACACCCGTGAAGGTGGGGAAGTTCATATTATGGTTCGACTGTGTGAAAAGGTGTTTTGGTCGCTCGAGAATTTGACGAGGATAGATACCTATAAGCCTTGTTCTGAGCTTGGCGTCCGTGAGAGGGGCCGGAGATGAATTGGGAGGCGTGGAAGGGGTCTGGGCTTTATTGGAAGAGCTTTTATAAGGTGAAGGGATTTTCCGGGAGGGAAGGTGAGCTTCTTGTTTCTTCTTTTCTTGCCATGGTTGGGGGTTGGTAATGGAATAAGTGTTGGGTTCCTGTCTGTGGGTCCGCTTAGTAGTGGTTGGAGTAAGGCTCTTCTCGTCTAGAGGGAACGATATCGATGGGATGGCCACTTCCGTGGCATATGTGACAGCTGTGAGCGAGTGTGATGAATAGAAATTGAGTAGTCTGCATTTTGTGTGGTCCCGGAGCTCCCAGGTAGACTCCATATCTGCGTGTTATGGATTATTAAGTCATATTCGTTGTAAAAGCGTCTGAGTCCATTGAAGCAACTCCACGCTTTCACTTATGGAAATATCCTGGAAATGAAGCCGAGTTTGGTCATGTCCTTGCAGCCATCAAGCACCAGGAGCAGGCCAACACTTCAGCAAATCCTCTACCGGCTCGACCACCCCAGCAAACACAGCAGCCCTGAAATTTTTATCCGCAAAATCTGGCTTCGGACCAAACGAGCAGTCGATGCAACGCCGAATAGCATCTGACAAACCGTCTCCACACTCGCCCTGCACTTTCTTCTGCCAAGCTAGAGCGGTACAATGATCGGTTAGGTCGTTTGGTTCGTTATTGGGGCCATAATAGGTTTTTCGGAATTTTTGGTCTTCAAGGGCTTCGCCGAAGCAGAGCTCTAGGAGCAGGACGCCGAGGGAAAAGAGGTATTTCCTACAGTCGTACTCCGTCGGGTTGGATCGATTTCTATCCGAAGATCTAGGTGTCGCGTTACTTTCCAACAATGGAAAGCTCTGGGAAATATAAGGATATTCGATGAGGGGACGTCGGGATTCATCGCTGGCTCTGAGGAAGAGAATATCTCGTTTGGTCCATGAGTCTGTGAGCCATGGGGTTGAATGAAGCTGTAAAACAGATGAGGCCAAAACAGCTGCGATCGTGAGTCGTTCTTGCCTTGTAAGTGTGTCATGTCCATCGGTAGAGGTAGGTTTGCCATCTTCAGACTTGTGTCTAAGTAGACTCTCTAGTGTCGCGGTCTCGAAAGGTTCACCAGGCAGTCTTTGGTCGCTCATTGGATGTAGCACGTGCTTGCGCTTCTGTTCGTCGATTAGGTAGTGAAGTTCGTCTTGCCGAGTTCCCCAGTTCTGCAGATATGTGCAAATGTCATAAATTTCCTGTACGTTAGGTTCATGGGGTATGCTGGTGATGGTCGAAGAGACAGAAAGAAATGGTAGGTTAGGGTGTATGGCGACCTCGAATCGGGTTTGCTTTTTTGCTTTCGCGGATCGGAACGGAAATCCACTAAGAATGTTCAAGTTCTGTCAGTCACGATCACTTAGCCAGAGTAGAGCAAAGAAATCATAATTAATTATGCGACGAGTATATAGATGTAATGAGTTTGTAATTATACCTTTTGAGTATGCTCTCGGAAACGTGGTGACTTGCTTCGGTTGCACTTGCTATACTCGAGGTTACCACCCTATTCGTTAGATCAATCGTATTTGTCGCAGGAGCTATATTATGCTGAAGCTCGAACTGTTGCCGGGCGTTAGAAAGATAGTCGCCAGGGTGGCTCGGCAACTCTGCAAACTTCTCAGGCAAGTCGAAATCATCACAGACACGGATTTCAACATCTTGAGCAGGTTTTGTATGCGTTCCACGTGAAGCTTCTCCTAAATCGAAGCGAGCTTGAAGATGTGGTGTAGGAAAACAACCACTTTCCAACCGTTTGTTAAGCTGCAGCTTCACATCATGGGCCCCTTGACAGTTACAGCACCATTTTGTTTTTAATGCAAAATGAAGACTGAGTGCATAGTCCTGTACTCTTTGAAACAGTGTCATCGGAGGAGATGAGCTCTTCCGACGTTCTCTCAGTACGGAAATCTCATCAGTAGAGCCCAGTAGCTTTGCAAGGTCATCATTATACCCTGCCAGAACCTTGACTCGTCTGAACTTTTTTTTTGAGAAACTTATTCTGATGCGCTTCATTTGGTAGTCCCAACCACCGGTATCGTTACCAAGCCAAGTAACCTATGTAAGCCCATTAGAATTTCTCTTTGAATACAACGAATTGAATTCTCGGTTTTATACCTACGTTCTGGCCTTCAATTCCTAGTAGCCTTTTCAATTCTTCAGTAATCCTTAGCACTTTCTGAATGATTCGCATGTAGTTATCGTAAGAATTTGAAAGCCTTGCTTGAAGTCTCTCCTCAAGCCTCGGCCCTTGCCACAAAGCTCCGGTCGGGTCATTGAGCAGATCATTCATCTCATTATCTGACTCGATGAACGGGATCAAAAGCTTCTCAAGGTTGTTGTAGAAGAGATTTTTTTGAGTATCAAGGTCGTCAATGAAAGTTATGAATTCCGTTCGAAACATCCACCATTCTTTCAGAGGTTCAAAGCCTTCTCTGTAATTCTCTAGGGCTGAAACCAGAATGGGAAAAGCGGCGAGGCATAAGCCTGCCGTTTCGACACCTGTGAGCATCCTTTGGAGATCTCAGAGGCGATTGGATTTCTAGACTCTTCAGCCTACGGGTTCACCAGGCCATCTCAAGAAGCTCTATAAGCACCTATGCCAGCCTTAAACCTTGTATCGTCGTCTATGCCGTACTCTGAACATGAACACAAGGGTCAAAGGAGATGCGAGAAAGAACTTCGAGGTTCAGCCTCGTGGAGCACGCTAAGCCCAACGTGGCAAACTATCCGCAAATCTTGAAAGCATCAGCGGACATGCTCTTTGCCCTTAGCTTCTGCCAATACGGATGTACACTCCTTGTGGCAATGTCCTACCCCCAGCTAGCGCATACTCGTCCTTATCTGTCGTGCTGCCATCTCTAATCATCCTTTGACATATTTTCCTGGATAGATGAGCATGTCTGTGAATGAAGCTCTTAGCCTTGCGGCTCGCAGTCGCCGCTGCAAGCAAGCGTTTAACAAGCTCTCGGTGCAGCTCCGGGATTCTCAGTATATGGATCAAGTATCACCCAATGCAATTGATGACCAATTTGGTCGATTTCGGTCTGATCATTCCGTTCTCAAGGAGCCTAGGGAAAGTACTTACGACTGTATTAGTGTATGGGCGGGCAACATTGGTGCTTTCCAGAGTGAAGAGTTCCGGAGTTCCCTAGATTACCGCTTACGGGAAGCCTCACATATACGGTCGCAGATCGGACGGACGTTACAGTTCTTGGACTCATCGCTTGCAGAAGGTCTGCTCCCACTTTCGACACGGAGAAGTCTGTGCTAATGCCAGACAGCGTCACTCATAGCTTCTGGAGTCAAGGCTAACCAGGTTAGAGATGAGTGTAGCCTAGACACAGAGTCTGAATCCGAATCAGTGTCCGACACTGGCCGCTCGGCTTTATTAGGTCATAATTCTGATAGTAGCTCATCTGGTGATGAAGCTCGTTCGACTTCCGAGATCCAAGAGCTCTATCTAGCCATTGTTGCAGCTGTCACTAGCCTGCTCAAAGCTTCAGCGCTCATTCGTCGACCTGTTCCAAGAGATCGGTACGCTAAATCCAACAACCTTAGTCCATTTGACCATTCATATGACATACAACATGCCGGTCATAAATTTCCAAAGACAAACAAACAAACCCCTTGGCTAATAGAGCGTCTTGGGAAGGCGAATACTAAACGCCGTCAATGTTTTCGCTACCAAGAACTTCATCATGAAAAGCTATCAAAGGAGCTAAAATCTAATCAGACAGCCGAGTATGAAGAAAACCCGGCTCCTAATACGAAAACTGTACAATTTGGCAAGACTAAGCCGGCAACAGTTGATCTCAGTCAGACATCTACGCCTACAACTACAATGAACACTGAAGCTACAGAGTACACAGGTAAAGACGAATTGAATCTCAACGAAGAGTTCGATGCCGATCAGTCTGTGACATCATTCGCTACATCTGTCGTAGACGATAATGACAACGACTTGACTATTCCGAAGCCTCCCGATGACGCTTCTGATGGTGCACCATTTGAATGTCCGTATTGCTTTACCATTCAGACAATGAAGAAATCAAGCGCATGGCGGTAAGAAATATACAGAACATATAGCGATCAGAATTAATGATGTCTCGATAGGAAACACATTCTCGAAGATCTTCAGCCGTATATATGCACATTCTCCTCGTGTGCCTTTGAAGCGTTTCCAGATCAGCGCTCATGGTTTGATCACGAGCTACAAGCTCACAGGAAAGAATGGCATTGTGATCGTTGCAATAGCCCCCCATTTTTAACCAAGGATTCCTTTGCACGACACGTTCAAGGTTTTCATCCTCTGACTTTTTCTGCAACTCAGTTACCTGCACTTATTGAGCAGTGTGAGAGGCCCCTTGATAGAATCGCAGCTTTGGCGTGCCCTTTTTGTGACGAATGGGACTCTACCCTCCAAGCAAACGAGGCCGGTCCCTTAGTCCCAATAAAGAGCTTAGTGGTAACACCTAACCAGTTCAGACGCCATGTGGGACGCCACATGGAACAATTAGCCCTTTTTGCACTGCCGAGGAAGCTTGGAGATCCATATGACAGTACAGCCTCCAACGTGGCAGTGGTAGAACCTGCTAAGCATTCCTCCACCGAATCATCGTCACATCTGTCTCTTCAAAGTCTATCAGGGCAGTCTGAAGAAGCTGCAATAGAAAAGCATACTCCAACTCAATCAGTCGGTGTTGGTGGAGAATCTGGAACATTACAAGCTATGCATGATACAGACGACGGCTCTTGGAGCTTTCTTCGCAAGGACGAGCCTGTCGCGGGTCCGCATGTTGCATCAATGCAAGAATCGAAAGACGATCACCGGAACGTAATCCTGCTTCGAGCTCCAGGTTCGACACACAGGTTCGCGCAGTTGGCAAAAGATAATGGTATACCAATGTGGAGGAAGGATATTCATCACGACCTGCTCCGTGCTATTTTCGAAAACGAAATAAGGGCTTTTACCAGGTCCCGCGATAGAAGTAAAGACCACACATTTGCTGACATCTACATTGATATTCTCGCGCAGAGTAGCAAGATAGGCAATGGACTTCAGGTATTACTCTTGACTGATCGGAAACTAGCAGTCGATGTTGGAATGATCGCCCTATTGATAAACATTGGCAGAGTAGGTGAAAATGTATCTTGTAAGTTCCGAATCGCCACTCAAGCTACTTGATTGATCACTTGGCTTACTCACCCTTCCTAAGCAGTCTTTCCACCAGGAGCTGGGCTTAAGAAATATAACCCCGTTCCTTCTCTTCGGGCTCTTCGAAACACTAATCTTACTCGGACTCTAGACATGGAGAATATTTTAAGTATACTTACGGCCGTTCGTGAGCTCGAATCGGACCATGAGATTGACCCTAGAAATATCATAGATGTTCTTGCGCCGGGGCCTAACCTTGTTCACTTTATGTTCATGGTCTTTCAGGGCGCCCCAGAAACAGCGAGTATTCCTGTTCATGTTGAGCAGAGCTTTTACGATCTGTTCTGCAATGAGAGTGTCAATAGCAAAGTGCGAGCTAATTCATTTCTGTCATTAATCTGGCGATACTTTGAAATCGATGCCAAGTCGAATCCCTCAATTGACCCTTTCAAACTGCCACTGTCACAGTCACCTACGGAGCCTGAGAATGGTATTAGAGAAAACCAGGACAGTCAAGAGGAGATCGATTATGGGGCAAGTCTTATGTGTAGGTAGAAGCTCCATCATACTATGTACGAGGACTAACTATGCCCCAACAACAGCGCAGGTTATTTCGAAGGCTTCTAGCGGCAATGGTGATGTGGAATTTGGGCTCACAGAGGAGCCAGTTATCGACGAGATCACTTATCGAATCTGTTATGCAACAGAAACAGCGAAATTTGATCTCGAGTCAAAAGTAAGGCTTCTGGAACTTGGGGAAAACCTTGACTTGCTCGAAGAAGCCTGTCGTTATTACCGAGATCCTACCAAAGCAAAACCCAAGGACGGATTGAAACAAGTGAATCGTCTCATCAATCTGGGAAAGATCTCTTATTTCAAGTGTGAAAGATATGGGTCGATGGAAAAGCTAAATGATGCTATCGAAAATTTCCAGCAAGCTCTTCTGATGGTAGGCTCTGACAATTCAAGCAGACAGGACTGGCTTCATAGCCTGGCTGGTATGTACAAAGATAGATACGATAGGACGGAACAACTTCAACATCTTCAGGAAGCTATCAGTGCCTACCAAGAACTCGTCGACAAAGCCGATCGCTGTAGCATCGATATTTTGGTGTCTCTTTGTTACATCAAGTGCCAAAAGACGGAGGCTCTTCAAGATATCAACCAAGCCATTTCCAGTGGCCAGACATATGTGAAACAAATCGGCTCGAAAATCCCCCCCCATTTTCCTCATGAGGTAGCAGCGCGTGTCATCGATCTAAGCAAAGCGCTGCAATTGAGATATCGATTGACCCGAAACGTCGTAGACCTAGAGGAGGCTTTGTCTCTTTGCCAGCAAGCTATCGAGCTCACAGATCTGCCGCATCTTTTCAACATGATGAGACCAGCGTATATCGACATGATGAGTAAGATGCTAATTTTTAGAGGTGATGAGACCGGGGAAGCTCGTGATATTGAAAGAGCCGTGTCGTACTGCGAGGAACTCAGTAATCAGGTACCACAAATAGATACACCTGTCCATCGAGATATTAGGGCAATCTACTTCAGAAATCATAGCCGGGCACTGATGCTTAAGTATGAGAACGTCTCTGAAAACATCTTTGACCTCGAACAAGCCGTTACTATCTGCCAGCAAGCCCTCGACAATACCTACGACTCAGTTCTCAAAGCTGAACAGCATTACTACCTTAGTAGAATGCTACTTCATAAGCACAAGGCCACGGAGTCAGACATCGAGATCGAAGCAGCCAAATTTCACGCCCAGCAGGCTGTCGATCTCATACCAGACGGCCATCCTGATAAGCAGACTTATGTCGAAAATCTGGTGCACATACAATGTTCGAAAGTCCGGAGCATGGCAAAGCTTAAAAGCCATCCCTCCGTCGATTCGACGCTACCTGTCTCTCCGGACCCAATTTCAAAAGATGAGGGAGAAGCTACAAAAGCCGAACAATGTACCGCAGAAACGCCTAGTACCGTTAAAGATTTTGAAACATCGCAACCTGTGCCCGAAATGGACGATAATTCTCTTGGCACTTCTCCGCCTCGTGCTTCTCTTTCCACAACCGCTAAATCCCAGACCCAAGACACTAAAGTGTTCAAAGATTAAGAGGGTTCTAGAACCACAAAACTAAAGATGTTTGAGCCTTTCAGAAGGCAATTTTTCCAGTGGTACCACCTAGACTTTTTCACATTACGAAATGTGAAGGAGAATTTCGATGTTCTTTTCCAATACCTGAAGACACACGACGGCATTGACCGTCATGCTACGTAAGCAACCATTGCTCGAAAGTGAGGCACTACGTTGCTGACAATTCCCAATGTTAAAGTTACGACCAATGGGTTGAACGACGTCGTGAGTGGACCAAAAGGTGGAATATTAACAATGTCAAAAGGGGTTCATCTCTACCCACACCACCTGACTTGCTCGGCTTACAACTCTGGTTCGAGGGTAAAGCATTTGCCCGTGGGTACAAACCATTTTCTGAGGAAGCCGGTGGCGAAGCGTACGCACGCCGAGAACGTGTTCGATGATGTCAGCTAACGGTCACAGGCCAGACCCCTTTGCAGAACATGAGAAGGGTCTCTCTGACTCACCTTTTGGTCTAACAGACAATGCTGCAAATGCAACAAAGCCCGAAGAATAACTGTCTGTGGGCTTGTAGAGAGATTTGTTTAGAAGTAAACAACGGATACCTAAACCCAACCCACAACTCATAGAATGCTAAACTCTCCCAGACCATCAAATTATATTCGGAGATGCACCAGTGGGTGCACAAAGCCATGGGACTACTATACAAGCGGCAACATTCCGAACGTACTAATTTTAGCTAAATCTCAAATTCCGCAGGAGAAAATACGGCGCTAGAGCCAGCGTCTTGTTCTGGCCATGCGAAAAGCTTAGTTGAACTTTCTGATAAGCTCATTAAGTCGGTTTTTATTGTGATATTTCGATATATATATAGCCAAACTTAATGTTTTGGTGAGGTGGGAAGCCTCGGCCACTTATAGTCTATGACTTTGGGCACTCACTGGTGATGGGGATGGGTGGATGGGTGGAGCGTTGCTTGTATGGGCTAGAACTTGGGTTGTGGGAGTGTATGCTTTAGCGATTCAGCAATTCATGCTCGTTGAGATATGTGTGGAAGATCAGGTGTATGTTCGTCGCGGTGCCCCGTGTCATTTTGCATTGAAGTGAGGGCCACAGGGAGGGTGTGTGATTGAACGAGTGTTGGTATAGCTAGTCAATTCTTCATGATATCTAAAGTAGTATGCTGGCTGAGCAATGCGGACCTTGGATTTCGCTAGAGACCTAGGATTCGTCTTGCATCTCGAATCTTACCTCATTAAACCTCTCCTCTCCCCCCTACCCATACCCCCTCAAACAACACCCAGCTCCCCAAAACCCCTTAGAACGTCCTTATCTACATTTTTCACCCACACCTCGAACGCCTCTCTTCCCCCAGCATTCTGCACTGCTCCCTCCAACCTCTCCCTCACAAACTCCTTAACATCAACTCTCCTTACTGGATCCGCGAAATCCAATTTTCGTCGCCGCTCATCCTCCGCCGACTCCGATTCCGACTTAAGCGCGTTTTCATCCCAGAAGATAAGACTATCGCCGCCGGTGGTAGTGTCAATGAGTTCGGTGATGACGTCGGTCCAGATGCTCATGAGTTCCTGGAGGCGGGAAAGGATCCAAGGGGCGTTGGTTTCAAGGAGAGCGGTTAGGGCAAGGCAGTGTAATTTCTTTATGTCAGGGTTGCCGATGTTGTCGAAGTGGCTGAACCACTCAGTTAGTAGCCAGGATATGGTGATGTCATATGTTTCGCCTAAGTTGCGGGCGGTAGCGGTTATGGCGGAGACGAAAAGCCCAGGGGAGATCAGGGCTAGGCGCGCGAGGACGGAGAGGTAGTCTGTTTCTACGATTCCGTCGATGGAGGCTGTAACCCGATTTGGTCCGGTGGTTTGGTGGGCGGTGTGGGCTTCTTGGAGGGCGGTGAGGATGGTTGTCAGTAAGTGCGTATCGAGAATGGAGGCAGTGAGTTGAGTGACAGCTGCGATACCGCCAATGATGGAGGCTTCGCGGATGAGTAGTTCGATTAGGTGAGTGATGATACCATTGGCCTCGCGTTTTAGGTTCCCTAGCAGAGCAGCGAGGGGCGTGATGAGGCGGGTAGCGCTGGAGAGGATCTCGGTTGGTATGAGCAAGATGTAAGATTCAGTAATTTCGAGAGCTTTGCGAAGGGTGTCAGATGCGACGTCGAACATTGGAAAGAGATTATCCGCTAAAGATGCGATTTGAGGGGAAGCGTCGGAGGACGTCTGGGTAAGGATAGTGGACCAGAGGTCTAGAGCGTCCTCGAGGAGGTAGATGCGGGTTTCGGAGAAGATGTCGGTTGAGGACTGGATAAGGGGTAGAATAATTGAATGGTAGCGGCGGGAGTCCTCTTTCATGGCTATTACGAAGGCGGTCAAGATGGAGAGAATTGTTTGTTTCATAAGATATTCTTCTCCAGCCTGATCCCAGAGAGGAGGGAGGAGTGACATGATTTGGTCCGCAAACGGAGAGATCTAGTAGGAAGTTAGCCAACCTCATGAAAGCCGTAAATAGAAGAATATACGTGTCGTTCCATCTTTAGCACAATCACGCTAACAGTGTTCAGCAGCGCCATCTTAGTCTCAGGAAGCTCAACCTCCTTGATCAACTCCATTATCCGGCCTAGAGTGACGGGTGCGTAGGGCATGAATGGCTCTGCAGCAAATTCAAAAGGGTCAACGACGTTCTTAAGTTGCCTTCCAGCGGTAATTCGAACCACTTGATCGTTGAGCGGATCCTCCCTGTCTAGGAGGTGCCCGAACATCTGGTAAATTAGAGGTCGATCAAGTCCTTCCTTGACTGGAAGCCATTGACCGAGGATGATGGCAATGCGTCGGCGAAGTATATTGTAGCCGGGTTGCTGTGATTGCACCTCATATAATATTGTTGAAGTCAAAAATGCCTGGAAATCTAATTTCTGCTCCAAGACAGGGGCTGCCAGACCAACTGCAGCGTAAATCGAGTCTTTGTGTAGAATTTCCGTGTTATTAGGGGCTGCACCAGTCAGTAGGAGTGATTGTACGGATTCATTTGAACTTACTAGCAACGCTTTGAAAGACCTGCAAGAGTGGCTGTACAAGTAAGTCCTTGTAATTGATCACTAAGTCTAAGAAGAGCTTCTCCGAGCATGATCTAATGGAAAATTCCCAAAAGTCACCTTCACCCTCCTCTCTTCTTTCCCACTCTTCAGGCTCTTCTTCCCAGTCTCGTAGATCTCGTGGCCGAAATACGAAGAAGCGAGTCACTAGCGTTTCCATCATCCCACGCACAAAGTTCTCGGTAAGCAGATCATTTCTTATAAGCTCCGTTGAAAGCTTCTTTTCCTCTTTGTCCTCGGCGTATTGATACTTGAAAGTCTGCTGTGGGCTGAAGACCATTTTGGTACACGCTCGTAGTAATAAAAGTCCCTTCAGGGCGATTTTCTCCATCACTGGCATGTCTTCTTCGTCCGCATTTCCACCACTGCTAATTGGGGCAGATGGAAGAGGGGTCTGGGAGCCAAAAGTTTGGCCAAATTGGACGATGAGTCCCCAATACGCACGAGCAAGATCGGTCGAGCTTGGAAGTAGAGCATAGCCAGCCGGATGATTTCGGACCATCTCCAAATGAAATTTCGCAATTTGTACAAGATGTTGCTCGATCAAATGTTTTACATTAGCCAGTAATGATGCTTCGTGCATGATAAGCCAAAGCATATCTCCGAGCTGCGTCGTCAAAATCTTCCAAAACTCTTGCATCTCGGTGTGACGATTGGGAAAATCATAGCCCGCTATCAGCAACCTTCTCAGTACACGCAAAGCAAGTAGACTCTGCTCGATACTTTCAAGAGCACCACCTTCATCATTGCCACCTTCCCGTAGAAATGTTCTCCATTTGTGATATCGGTCAACGTAGATTCTCCCAAGGACCTGAAGGATTTCCGGTGTCGCAGACTGCAGGTGTGCCTTAGTACGCTGCAACCTTCCGGTTGCAAGCTCTTTGACGGTATATAGCAGAATCATGAGCGTTCTGGATATATGTGAAGGATTTCTAGGAGCTTTAGCAGCCGCACGGAGATCGTCGACAATAGAAGTTATTGCGTCTGGCCTAAGGCACAAGATGGGTCATTGGAATGGAAATCACGGAAACAGCAAACAAACCTACCAGTCATGAGGATACTCAAATCTTATGATTTTGGCCACCACTATGGCATTTTGTAATGCAAGACGATGGTCTGGCTCATTGACGCCACTTTCGAGAGAGCGTGATCGAATGAGAGCTTTCTCTTCCTTACTAATTGCATTTTGAGCTGTCTTTCGCCAATATCTGTCTATGCCGTTTTTGATCTGAATAGCGGACAAGTATCTGACCTCGACGGGAAGCGAAGTATCAATAAATATGGACTGTTAAACGCGTTAGCTGCCAAATCGATCAAGGATCTCTCGTTTCAATGATAGTCCCGACCTGCAAGGAACTATAGAACCCTGGTTGTTTCTCCCAGTTCTGTAGCTGTTGTGCCCCGGTCTTCACCTGCTGCTGATTGTTTGAGGATGCTGATGTTAGCACTTGATATAGTGTTTGGATTGTTAACGGATTTGCTTCTCCAGAAAGCTCAAAGGCTCCATTCATGATGGAAGTTATGAAGTAAAGTTGTCTTGAGGCTATGACATGCTATTCTTAAAGAATTTACTCCTTGATACGAAGTTCCACATATTCCTACAATGGCGGGTGTTGAAGGTCTGTCTCTTCCGAATCTGGTAAGAGCTGATGTGCTGCTAGGATTTCACTAGCTCCCGTCCCAATATACCCTATACCTCGGCATTACGATATTTCAACATCTCGAGCATACTGCACTTCTGATTGCTATCTCAGTCCGAAGCACTTCCTCCTTGCAAAGTACCGATGACACGACTGCGATGACATCTATAGACTTTGCTGCTGCGCAGCAACGCGTAGAAGCTCGCCGTCGGCTTATTACAAGCCAAGCACAGACGCGTCTACAATCGCAACGAAGCTTGCAAGCTTCGAATGCTGTCAATCGGCTGCCCTTCCCTCTTAATAGCTTTGGAAAGAAGGGCATAGAGACCTGGGATATCCTCAAAGACAGAGAGGGAACAAAACCTGCTTTCCGCGTGGGCCAGGTTGATGCAGAGCTACTCGATGAAGAACTTCTAGAGCTCTTCAAGGGTCAAGTTGGGGAGGCCTTGAAGTACTTTGGAGTATGGCCACCGCTAAACCATAACGCGCACGAAGCTAACAGTTGATAGTCGCACATAAGGGATGATTGGTCGTCTGAGATACTATTGTGCCTTCGAGGTATCCTCTTCAAGTTGACGATCTGGGACCATAATGCCTCTTATGGTGCCGCTCTCCAAAACCTGCGGTATACAGATGCTCGCCTTCGGGGACCAATCTCCACTACACCATCTGAATGGCAAAAGGCACTTTATGGTCTCTTTACTGTCGGTGGGCGTTATGGCTGGGAAAAATGGGAGAACTGGCTTGCTGATCAGGAAGGAGGCTACGAAGAGGTATCAGGGCATCAAGATATATTTTTAGAGTGGAGACTGACTTTGCAAAGCCGAGCGCTAATTTCCGCCTACTTTCGCGGATGTCATCATTTGCTTCGACTACACATTCAATCGCCGCTTTTGCTTCCTTCCTTGTCTTCCTTCTCAACGGCCGCTACAGGACACTAACAGACCGCATATTACGTCTGCGACTGGCTCCTCCCGCCAGTCAAGTCAGCCGAGAAGTCAGCTTCGAGTATCTGAACCGGCAGCTAGTCTGGCACGCATTCACCGAGTTTCTGCTTTTCCTCCTTCCACTCGTAGGAATTAGTCGATGGCGTAGATGGCTATCAAGGGGATGGCGGAAAGCTAAAGCCCTAGTCAGAAAGACTGGCGCTGAAGACGACGATGATTCGATAGTAAAAGGAGAGTTAGCTTTCCTGCCCGAGCGAACGTGTGCGATCTGCTACCAGGACCAGAATCCTACTTCGACGTCCGAGAACGAGATATTGGTAGTCTCCGGGGCGTCTGGAGGTGTCATTGGCTCAGCACAAACAGATGTCACCAATCCCTATGAAACTGTCCCTTGCCGTTGCGTCTATTGCTTTGTGTGTATTGCCACAAGGCTGGAAGGGGAAGATGGGGAAGGGTGGATCTGCCTCAGGTGCGGAGAGTTGGTCAAAGAGTGTAGGCCTTGGGCTGGGGATGTGTTGGAAGAAACTTCCCCACCCGGGACCAAGAAAAAGGTTAGCTTTTCGGACGACGAGGATAAGCTAGATAAACAGAGAAAGCAGCAAAAATCAGCAATCGAAACGGAAGCTCGAGAGGAAAACATGAATCGTGATTTTGCCAACCCAAGTGATGGAAAAAGGGAAAGATTGCTCTCAGACGGCCTGGTCGAATCTCAGGAATGGGCTCGAGCAAAATTTGAAGGCTCAGGCAGCGAAAACGAAGCGCCTCGCTAGGGGCTAACAATAAGATCACAGTCACGTTCATACCCATCAACAGAGGTTAGATGTGAATTTTGCAATGATAGAATGCAGCCAAGCATTGTTCACCAATTTCGACGGTATCTTAATTTGGGACTTCAAGCGAGTACTTGAGGGAACGGACTGACGCTAGATCGCTGTCAAGTCCAGCCTGGAAGCACTCCTAACAAAAAGACGCCTGAGCAATTTTGCACTACCAAAACCACACCTAAATCCATGATTTTGGACTTGGGGTGAATCAACTGTTTCGCCCAAGCCGAGAGATGGAGGTACAATGGGCGCACACGTCCTTGATGCATATGAGATTATCGAAACCGTCAATCTATAAACATATATACATTATACACCCCGAACTTAGGACTGGAAGGGGGCATGGCCGCTTTAGAGGGATCATCAAGGGAGCATGAAGGGGGCAACGTGGGAGCACGAAGGGAGCATGGGGGAGCATGCAGGGAGGAGCCCAAACCGGCTGGCTTGAGCTCCCCCCGTTATCTTTATCCCGCGTGCTGCCTAAAATCAAGTCGAAAGCCAGAAATTCAATATTCTCCCCAATTTTACCAGTAAGTGAAATGGTAGAATGAAAACGATACTCAATACTGAAGCGCAAGATGAGTGTTGAAGCGAAGAATTATGAAGGGCGGACGGCAATGCACCATTCAGCTGAAGCGGAGATTGGAGTCAAGGACGATCAAGGACAGATCATTTCACATGTAGCAGCTTTCTCGGATTTTTCTGAAGCGGTATAATTGAAGCCCGCGGCAGATATTCAGAAGACATGTGTCACCCGAAATTGAAGACTTATCTTCCGATGTCAGAGATGATGGGTGATGAGAACCAGCGATGTTGAACCTGATAATTTGCTTTGAAATCGAACGGCGCTGAATCAAATATAAAAAGACAATACGGTTCTCCTGAAACTACGTTGACGAAAAAGAACAAGCTAAGAAAGTAAATGAGGAAGACGACGAAGGCGATGAATTCAAGATAGACAGGAAACCTTTCAGATCCTGCCTAACTATTTCCTTCAAATTCCCCTTCTGTATGCCCCAAATCCCCTCAATTGCACCTTCAGAGCTATTGCGATTGTAGAGAAAAGTAGTTGCGGCAGTGATTCGTAGAAATAGCAGTAGTGATAATAGTGGCAGTAATTGCAGAATGTATGAATAACGGTGCCTCTTTAATTTCCGCTTTATATACGTATTATAGCGCAAATTTATTGTGGTCTCTTAGATCAGTTGGTTAGATCGTGGTGCTAATAAAATTTGTTAACGCCAAGGTATGACATATTCATCACCTAGATGGGTAAATATCTAATTATAATCAGGTCGCGAGTTCGATCCTCGTAGGGACCAACTTATTGTTCAAATTTTTCCTTTTGTCGAGGAGACAGATACTAGTCCTTAAGAGATGGTTCTGCTGCTGCACTACCTTAGTGAGGGTGGATGTACCTCGTAATGGATTTCATATGCCTGATGCACGGGGTTTCCGCGCACTCTAACCTATAATGGTAATTGTAGTACCAGGCTTAGCGTGCTAAAAAGGGCACTAAAAGTACTACTCGTAGGTAGGTATGAGCGGAAACCCCGTGCATAGGGTTGAATTTCGGATTTTGGGTTTTAAAACCGCTACTTGCCCTAACCTCGATTCAGAGCTTCCGTAAATAAGGCTACGCAACGAGACGTTGCCGCGTCTTCAATATCACACGATGTCTTCTATCGTATCGTTACTATTCCCATCGAATGATTTTGAAGAAGCAGCAGCATAAGTCAATTTACTACGCCAGAGAAGAATTAGAAGCAAGAAAGCTTCTTCATCATGCCGCTCCCTGCGCAATTCCAGCTGGGTCTAGAACTTACGAACATTGTTAATCCCTTGAGTCAGGCAATTGGAGCTCTCGGATCTTTGGCTCTGGTCAGCGCCATTCAAAAAGCTGGATCAGACGTTATAACGGAGATCAAATTAGCTTCTCTGATTGGAAGGCACCGTATCGACGAAGTCATCAAGTTCCACTTTCGAGCAATGGTTGCGAAAGCAGACCAGACGGTCATATCAAAGTACATTGATATTTTGCTGGAGTCTGGGTCAGGACCTACGGTGCAAGAAGCCATGAAGAACCCTGCTCTCTTCTCGATGGTGATACAGCTCTCCGCTCTGGCCTTTGCCCACGAGGACGAGTCGCTGGCCAACGCAATGGTAGAGGCAATTGAGAGAATAGTCAAAGAATCGGGAGCGAAGGTAGAAATGGTCCCGGATTACGTCTCGCTGCTGGGTACCTTACGGGCTTGTCAACAGCAAACGGCTGCCTTTCGATGGGCGGATCTCTACGAATCGGTCGAACGAATAATAGAGGACACGCTTAAGACACCTGAGCAGGGAAAACGAACAAGATGTACAGCAAAGCGGCAAAAAGTGAATAAATTGTTGATAGCGAACCTCGAAAGTGTCACACTCCGCGCTCTGCCTTTCCCTGTACTACAGTCATTGATAATGTGGCTGCAATCATTGCAAAGCCTTCCTGAACACAGATTACTTTACCTTAGATGTAATACTGGGATTAGTACTGTAGTCGTCTGGTGTCACCACGTCCTAGGTTTGACCGTGAGCGTCTCTTTACAGGGATCAGAGATCACTTTTGGCAAAGGCACAACCAATGTTCTCGTTGAAGAAAGTAAAATCGCCCATGCAGGTGCTTCCCTGATGGACCCAGCAGATCAATATGAGCCTCTGTTCACCTTGGCCAGCGACGAAAGCAATCCAACCGTTCATTCCGAGAATCGAGCGGAGGCTTACGGCTTCGGTATGACCGCACTAAAATATACGAAGGTGCCCGACGGTGAAAGACAATACTGCTCGCACTGGGTCATTGCCCGTGCTCTGTCTAGTATCTCAGAGGACCCTCCTGGCAGCAGCCACATATCTACGAAAGCGCACCCAAACGGGGACACTTCGCGCAGTCCCGCCCTTGAGTCTGGGAATCCTTCCCGAGAGCGAATCATCCAAGCTGGACAGTTCCTATTCGCTCTGGACAAGTTAGACTTCAAGCTCATAGATTCGTGCATCAATTTACCTCCAAAAAGGGCACGCTCTATGAACCAGGTCAATTGGACTGGCTTGGTCGCTATCCTGGTGACATTTGCCAGAATACGAAACGAGGATCTCCAAAAATGTACTGCCCTGCCGCTGTCTTTGTACGCGCATCAAGGGTTGCAAAAGGTCGATCATGGAATGGACAAGACTATCACCAACAGTACTCGCACTCGACCTTTGGACCTTGTAGGCTCATTCAAAGTACTATCGCGATTGCTTTTGGGTCACATGTACTCGGAGGACTACGTCCAGGATGCAATTCTCGTCAGCGCCTGGGGCTGGAGCATCTTCTTTGAATTCATTGACGCAATAGATCCAGCAGAAGTCTCAACTGATGCCATGCGCGTTGTGTACGGCGTGCCAACCCGCCGTGGTCTTCGGAGAACTCGAATCATCGACGGACCCACACAAATAAGGATGTCGTTCACTACTGGCGAAATTTTGAGAAAGGATCCGGGTATCGTATATTACCCTGGCGTTGGAAGCGCTACAAGAGGACAAATCCTTGTTGGTCATCAAGCAGATGCATTTCAAGTCACGCTGACATTCAATTGGAAGTCTATGAACAAGACAGATAAGCATCATAAGCTTGGCTTTCGAGAGATGCAGGAGCTTTGTGGAAGGGCAGAGCGGCTTGCTCCTTGCCAACATCCCAGCAACGACGAGAACGATCGAGTTGGTGTGGACACCTGGATAGATAGTTTGAGCGACGGGTCGCGCAATGGAGACAAAGCACTAATGAAGAAATCTATCGATGTACTGGCAAATTCTAGTTATGAGATTAAATGGCCCAAAGATAAAAAAGGCCGCAATAATTCAATCGAGAGAGTTATAGTCAGACATTACACTACCATTCCAGAAGAATCGCCCAAGCTTTCAATCCCTCACTCACCAGACTCGCTCCTGTCGACGGAAGTATGGTACTTTTACGTTTCCGACAATCCCGACGCCCGGTGGCTGCAATTAGACGATCTCTGCAATTCTACCGACGAAGGCGCGTTCTCCCTTGTCATGCGAGGTCGGGAGACTTGCGTAGCGTGCGCGGTTAAGAACCAAGTGAAGAGAGGGACAAAACCTATATTGGTATTGTTATAATACCACAATCAAATCAGTAAGATGAGTTGATTGCTATTTCAGGCGTCAGGAAAGCGCGAACCTTGTAATCGACTGAACCCCCAGTTTTGCGACTGCTGTGGGCTCGTAACGGATCGAGAGAAACGCTGGATTCAACTCCGAAGTCTTGGGGTGAGATGTTGTCGCTTCTTAGTAGGCTGGCAGTGCATCCTTGTCAGCGGAGGAGGGGAAATGATTGGATGAGGTTAGAGCGTAGGGTGTTTGGATGTAAAAATGATGGGAGGAGTGGGAGCAGTAAGGAGCAAAAAGGGAGCATGGGGGAAGCAAGGGTGGAGCAAGAGGGGAGTATAGGGGAGCAGAAGGGGAGCATAAAAGAGCGGGACGACGAAATGGTCTTTAGCGCGGGAACACAACGGCGTTATTTTGTTCAGGAAGAAATCACGTGAAGCCATAAGTTCAAGGGTTCTAGATATATATTGTATACACCCTGAACTTAGGATTACGAATTACCATTTCGGGTTAAGAAAGGGAGCAGGGCCGCTTTAGAGGGAGCACCGAGGGAGCATGGGAGAGCACCGACGGAAGTAGGGGAAAGCAGGGGGGAGCAACGAGGGAGCAGGAGGGAGCATAAGGGGTCAGTGCAGGGGCGCAGCAGTAGGAGCCTGAAATGGCTCTATCGACATCGACTTGAGCTACCCTCGTAGTTGCTTGACACAATCAGCTTCGCTGCTGCCTAATCGCGTGACGGATAAATCCTATCACCGTTGTCAAGACACCAAGCAAGAATCCTGACATCACATTTCCATTTTAGGCAATGTCTCCAGAGGGTTCTTTTGAGGCAGAGGAAAAGGACTCGAGCACCACCTCTGAACCTTATATAGATGCCACACGGCCTTGTGATCGATACGTCAGACGTGAGCGTCGTGCGTACGAGACAGTCAACTATGTCCTTCAAGAGTTCGGGTCAAGGCTCTGTGCAGCAGGCAGGCCTGGTGGATGGGCATGCGCTGACCAGGGCGTTGACGGCGGCTGCTAAACACATCGAAGCGAACCTCTTCACTGGGGAAGCGGGCCGAACAACCCCATTGTTTGAATCATTGGTGCCAAAATTGGGTGATCTGGTCCTAGTGAACAACATTTTCATGTCCATCTACTTTATAGGCACCTTGACAGCGGGACTTGCGAGCAGTCTGCCCAACTATAAGGAATCGTACATCCCAACTGGCCCTCGTCTAGGTACAGCAGCTGTTCAAGGCTGCGATTGGGGAAGACGCTTTCAAAAAGAATCTATCCGCGAATCTAGATACCTACAAAACGCTGGTAGCCACCGCGGGCTTGCTGAGGCCTACGGATACTGGTTGTTCGATTTTCTCATGGTTTCCAAGCTTCTCCCCGTCTCGATATTTGAGTCGATCGTTCGGGGATGTAAGGAGTAATCGAAACACATACGAGAGGTTGTATAAACATTGTGAACGTTTCGGATTTCCCGCAGCCCGTGCAACTTGCACAAGCTGAGGTGGGGGCGATTAAAGACTGGCGCTTTCTGATCAGCGATAGTAGTTCGCGTGCCTTTCACGTAGAGAAGACAGACAAACTTATTGGCGGAATTTTTTGGTAGGGTTCTACACTGGCTCATCTGTTCGGCCGATAGGGTCTCATCAGGCCAGGCTGTAATTGCATATCATGATCAGCATATTGAGCTTATTAAATGAATCGGCTTGCGTATGAGCTACACCGTATTGACAGTTGAGAATCTGAATACAAGTGACTCATATGCACGACTAGACCCGAAAGCCAAAGCTGTGCTTGATACATGGCCCATCTCGATGTCCTCTGAGAAAAGTAGAAGGATCAGGCAAGCTGCTACTATTCAGCGGTTGGCAGAAAGAGAAAGGCTTAACAAAGGAGACGCCAAAAGTGATAAAATCTCCAAATCCCCTGCCATCGCAACATATCGGTGACAAGTCAGTCATTAATCTAAAGTTCCTCTCGCCCCCTCGTCTGCGAGCATCGATACCGAATCAAACTTCGAGGTTTGTCCCCTCCACCATACTCAGCAGCGACGGCCTCAGCGACTACAAACAACGGCAGCCCTAGCCTTTCGTTGCAAGAGAAACGCACGACGTCCATCCGCCGCACAGCACAAATCCCACCGAAGGAATCAATCGCAGCCGAAGCCCCTTGCGGCTTTGAGACCGAAGCAGACTACAATGAAGCCGTCGACAATGATAACGATCATAGATTGATCCAAGAAATTGATGATTCCCGCAAATCAGGTATCACAATTAACATCCACCAATTCCATGGCAAGGTCGGCACGATGGCGATCATATCAGCATATCCCTCGCTTGAACATTTTCCTTGAAATAGAGTCAACCCAGTGTGTGATCGAAAGAATTCAGAACCAAGGATCCTTTATCGATGCACCGACGAGAATTGCAGACCGAGTTCGTCATGCGCAAATACCCCCCCGCCTCGAGTTCACCTCAGACGTCTACCACTCGGTTTTATTGGATACACGTGCCATCGAAAAATTCAGGCTTGGTGCCGCAAGTATTGTGGAGGATCTCTGAAGAAAGAGGAGATGCCAATCTTCATTCAAAGCTCTTGCTTGACGAACCTTGGCTCGTTCTACACCCGCGATCCTCTCCCACGGTTCGACAGCGTAGACTCTGCAAACCAATCCGTCAAGTGGGTATTTGCGGAACCCGCAGACGAGACCTTGGTAGATGGAGCTATAGCATTCCCGACCTCTGGTTGTGGATCCTTGATGCAGCGAACAGTGATCACATTTCGTCCCCCTAAAGGAGCAAGACGATATTGAAAAGGGTAGCAACATACATGACTCTATTTTCGAAGACATCAACAAAGACTCCGGCATTCAATGCGCGGATCCCTTCGATTTCGCTGCCTTGGCCATCCTCCATACTATAAAAATTCCTCTTTAAAATTGCTTCTTTCCCACCCAAAACCTTTAAGCTCTTCTCGAAATTCGAGGACTTGATCGACATCCTAACGAGATGCCAGGTCTCTCTAGCTTCAACGACTTTCGCGACAATTACCGTCCCAGAACAAAGGGGGATGGATGTTCAGGCCCGTAGCCAATTGATTAGCCACCAAGACATTGAGGGCCTCCTTGACATTGAAGAAGAGCTCAACATCGTCAATGACATTATTGGAGGTCACCAAGTGGTTGTCGAAGACGATGATCGTCCAGTACTGGAAAGTCAACGCTCGCTGTTGTAAAAGGCCTAAAGGGCATGGAGTATCTTCACGGCCCACATAAGATTTCCTCTCGCTTTACCTGATATGCGAGGTTGCAACCTAGTATGATAGTTTATTTTTACCATAAGCTTTACAGTCTATACTGAATAGAATCGTAGTGACATAGCGCATCTCTGGAATATAACGAGATTAGTCGATTTTAAATAGGGGATATTGCGCCGTTTGAGTGATACCAGTTTGTATCACTATATAGAAGCATAAGTCATCTTCGTATCTCTTGATGCTTAGCTACCTCATGAACGAATCAGTTGCCAAAGCGTAGAGAATCGACGTCGTGACTGTGAAGCTGCTTTTACACTTCGCGAACCTTTACTATATTCAGTAAGATACGCCAGCCACTCCGTTGATATTAAAGTGTCAGGATGCTCGTCGCCCAGCTTGATCTTGCGCAGTTGCATCACTTGCTTCGTCAGCTGTAAGGCCTCCGATCGTCGCCCTGCCTCGCTATAATCAATCGCCAGATTCTGCATCGAGTACAAAGTGTCAGGATGCTCGTCGCCCAGCTTGGTCTTGCGCAGTTGCATCACTCGCTCCGTCAGCTGTAAGGCCTCCGATCGTCGCCCTGCCTCGCGGTAATCAATCGCCAGATTCTGCATCGAGTCCAAAGTGTCAGGATGCTCGTCGCCCAGCTTGGTCTTGCGCAGTTGCATCACTCGCTCCGTCAGCTGTAAGGCCTCCGGTCGTCGCCCTGCCTCGCTATAATCAATCGCCAGATTCTGCATCGAGTCCAAAGTGTCAGGATGCTCGTCGCCCAGCTTGCTCTTGCGCAGTTGCATCACTTGCTCCGTCAGCTGTAAGGCCTCCGATCGTCGCCCTGCCTCGCTATAATCAATCGCCAGATTGTGCATCGAGCGCAAAGTGTCAGGATGCTCGTCGCCCAGCTTGATCTTGCGCAGTTGCACCACTCGCTCCGTCAGCTGTAAGGCCTCCGATCGTCGCCCTGCCTCGCTATAACGATTCGCCAGACTCTGCATCGAGATCAAAGTGTCAGGATGGCCCAGCTTGGTCTTGTGCAGTTGCATCACTCGCTCCGTCAGCTGTAAGGCCTCCGATCGTCGCCCTGCCTCGCGGTAATATTTCGCCAGATTCTGCATCGAGCCCAAAGTGTCAGGATGCTCGTCGCCCAGCTTGGTCTTGCGCAGTTGCACCACTCGCTCTGTTAACTTCAAAGCATCCCATGTCCAACCATTTTCTCCCAGTATGAGGGCCAACGTAGACCATTCATGCAATTTATTGTCATTAAAGTCCCTATTTCTGTGATCGTGAAAGCGAAGACATGCATGTGCATGAGATACCAATGACTTCCGGAAAGTATAATCCTCTGTTTTAAAGTCCCAGTTGACAGATCTTGCAAGCAGCGATATTGCTCTTCGGAAAGTCAACTGTTGATCAACTTCAGACATTCTATCGCGACACCAATCATGAACAAGGGGATGGAATGACAATAACGCGTCCGAATCTCTATTGATCAAAGAGAATGAAGCCAGCAGTGTCACCGAAGTTCGCACTGATTGTTGATACTCAAAGAAGTCTGAGAATGCTTCAGGCCAGAACGAAGAACCGAGGGCCATCGGACCCTCCTCGAAGCTGTGCCAGGCATTGTAAAGCATTTTCATCGGAACTTGATCGTGATGGTAAAAACAGAGAATCTTCAGCAACTCCAAAGCGTGGTTCGATGCCGTATCTTGCAAAGATTCAATCATGTCTAGCGATACTTGCCACGTGGTGTAGACCGTGAATCCATAGTCGGTACCTGTATGCTTCGGAAAATACCCCAGTAAATCTTTCTGACGTCTCTTAAAGAGTTCAAGGTACTCCTTCAGAGAGCAAGACGTCTCACGTATGTACGCGCCAGCTTGGGCGATTGCCAACGCGAGACGTCCAAGAGCCTCGACAATCTTATTGCCATCTTGATAATCGTTGTCAGCGAGAGTCGTATCGCCATAGGAAGTTTTGACAAGCAGCAACACGGAGTCATCAGCTGACAGTGGCCCGATTTCCTTGCATCCGACCGTGTTGTACTGGCAGCATCCAGGGTTGCGACTGGTGATGAGGATGTCGCCTCGATCACCGGCCGGAAAATAAGGGGTTAAAGATAAGTTCGGATCATCCGCATTATCGAACACGAGAAGCCACGACTGCGGTGTATTGGCTAGCACTCGCTTAACGTTGTGAATATCTTTATCGATCTGTAGTTCAAGGGCGATTTGTGCGAAGCAACGCTGAATACTGTCGATGGTACTCGCATCGATCCAGAAGATGGCCCAATACCTATAGAGCGTTTCAGATTGTCGTCAAAATGGATCACGCTCAATAATGCACATACCTCTCTCGATGCATTTGCGCATATCTAAGGCAGATCTGGGTTTTGCCCGAGCCTCCAAGACCGAAGAGGACGAAACGTCGCTGGACTTGCTGACGAGGCGCCTTAGTATGTTTGAGGGACGATTCAAGGCACGTGCAGACTTCTTCGTGCCCAGTGAAGACCGGGCTGAGGAGGTGTGATACTTCAAAATGCTTATTATATGAGACTATTACGGGGCTACATTAATTTGAACGTCTTAGTAATCGAACGTATTACCGCGACGTACTCGTCTGGCCGGTCGCTCTGGGCCGTGGATCTGTTCTCATCCGTCGGATTCTCTTATAAACCTTCTCAAAGGTATCATCACTGTCGGCCTCGAATTTACACATCGCACTGTGATTGGCGTCGGTCGGTATTTGTTCTTCATGCTCGACGTCGAGCAAGGCCGAGTCTTTCTCGACAATCTGGATATAGTTAGTGATTAAATCGAAGAGATGAGTATTGTCCACCATACCAGACCTGAGAGAAATTTCATCGATCGCTGCTCGTAGAAGCTGGCAATGTGATATTGAGGCAACTGAAATCGAAAGTCTGATGTCAACCGCTGAAGAACATCGCTGTTTGTTTGCAAAGCCGATAGGAGACGAGAACTGGGCTGATGGGTCATGGTATGCGCGACGTTCACCAGAACTTTGCTATAGGTTGCCTTCTCGCTCCCACGGTGCGGTGTGCCGAAAAAGATGAGTCCCAGGGTGACATCGCAAATGGAATAATATCGAGGCTCGAGGCGCGCTTGAAGCAATGCCTGTTGAACTGGTCAGTCGCCGATTTCCGCCATGGCGCATTCTAGGCTATCTGACTTGTTTCACCACAATCCCACCGAGAGAGTGGGCGACAAATATAAGAGGTCGGCCTTCTTCCTGCCATATTGTCAATTCTTTGCGTGCCGTATGGGGTGAACGTTGGCGGAGGAATACTTCGGGCTCTTCTCTTTTGTCCACCAGGCTGCTAAGCAAGCTCTTCGCATGATCGATCACGTCTGACGTAGATTGTCCGAAGGCTGCGGCGGCGTTGTAGCCGAAGGTCATGATCCGAGCATCGGGAATCTGCTGGGGTAGGAAGTCTTTCAACCAGAACGCGTCCGATTTTGGGTGAGTCCAGGACTCGATGGAATCGCCTCCGAGTCCATGCACAGCGATGATGCTAGAACAATACCAAGCGAAGTCAGAAGATGCCAGCCTGTGTGAATTGCGAGAAGCAGGTCTGATACATTCACTTACTCGATTGTGGATGCTGTTGTAGATCCCTTCGGAGGATGCACAATCGACAGCGCCATTTCCGAGCTGGTGAGCAGCTCACTGGCCAGCGAGCTTCACAGTCCCGAGTCAGTGGAATATCGGTCACCACAATGAGCCTGGTTGCACAACTGTTGGGTAGGTAGATGTCCGCACATGCTGTGCATGCTCGCGTGTCCATACTTCATTTCGCCTAGTGTCGTGCGGCTGAGATCCTTGACACCTTAGAGACACATCACGAAGATGAGCAAGGATTTATAAAATTTAGAGGCCAAATGGTGTATAAAATCTACACTAAACTGGCCGGTGGGAGCCAGAATTGAAGGGATCCAAAATTGGAGTAGGTGTGGCTCGGGCTGCTAACAACCACGTCTTTCTTGCACCGCGGGATATAGGGCAGGCGATCAGCTCACCGTCGGAAGTGCAAGCCACTGGAATGTTCTGTCCCCTCCTCAAAGACCTGGTGTACCGGAGCCCGGCCATCGTTCTCTCCCACATCCTGGAGGTTCGCCAGGTTCGCTTTTGCCGTTTGAGAGGTGCTGATATCATATGAATACCAGCAATTTATTGTTCGTAACGAGTAATTACTGATACCCTGCTCTGGTACCTGCTCCAGGTCTGACACCCTGCTCTCGGTTTTGACGCCCTGCTCCGCTTTTGACACCTAACATCCGATTTTGCCTGGGTGAAGTGTACCAGGAGAATTGGCGCAGTTAGTGCCTTCAGTGCCTCGCCACCTGTTCTCTAGACTTTCCTGGGTGAAGTTGCCTGGGAGGATTGAGGCGGTGCGGGGGCAGGAAGTTCATTAGTGCTTCGCCATTGGTGATTTGGACACTCCTGGGCGATCTTTTCTAGGAGAATCCTTCTGGGGCGAGCGTTAAAGATAAATTTTTCTGCTCGTAGATTAGTAGGGTAGGGTCGGGAGAGGAAAAGGTTTCATTCATTTCTCTATCGAAGATTGTGGACATTTAAGCTGAGATAAGTCCCACTCCGGTCCCTACTATTGGAGTGAGGGGGGCGGCCTATGCTTCAGATATGGGACCAATGTGTTGAATCTTCCCTCGGAAGAAAATCTCGCTCAATTGATCTGGTCAGTTGTTCCTGACCCAGTCGAGCTTTGACCTCGAATTTCCGACGCTGAGCAGTAATCCGTAGATAGGAGAACAAGTAATGCTTTGAAATTGAATCTTGGTTGACGTTATTAAATCAAGGCTTGAATCTTCACTGCGAACAAGGGATATAGAAAATGAACGTAGAACCGAGATATCGAACAAGTGCCACTGCAAATAAAGGCTATGCACGCAAAAAAATCTTGTGCACCATAGCCGTGTGATTCTTGAAGGCCATCACACTGGGCAAGATGAGTCCTGCTGCCTTGCATCGTGAATGCGGACAGGCAACTGAATCTTCTTGCGCAAAGCTCTTCAAGTGCTTCCCCAACCTCATTCATCATCGGATGAGGTTTGACACACAGTACTCATAGACTCGATGGTGATAGAGCACTGAAGCTTCCGTTGCCCAAGCAAAAAAGGCAGTGAATTTGCGTCGAAGTCGGTTCATTGCCACTATTCCAGTTCTCTTGTTTGATGATGAGATCATGACACTGAAGCTTTTCATCGATAGATAGCACAACGTCGTTCGAGCCTCAATTCTTCGTTGGAATTTCTCTCGATCTGAAAAGACTTTTCTCACAACCGCAGATCAATCGAACAATCTGAGCTTATTTGAAGATATCTTGCCTAAGCTTCCACCTTCAACGAAATTCTGCAGCCGGCCCAGCCACCACCCCCTCGCTGCCGCAAACCCCTCCCGCGGCGTGCTCTTCTGCAGCACGGACATCCCGCACGGGCCAGAGCGCGCCGATGCACCCGCACGCAGAGCTTAGACTACATCGTTGTGGTGGAGAGGGGAGATTTGTGCTAAGGCTAGATGGGGGGGGGGGCGAGGAGAGGACGGTAAGGAAAGGGGGGTGGCGTGGTGCAGGGCGGGGTTAGTCATGAGTGGGTTAATTGTGGGGGACGGGGTTTGTGGGATGGTTGGTTGTGATGGTGGGAGCGGAGGAGGTGGTGCTGGGGGATGGGAGGGAGGGAGTTGGCGGAGACGGTGTTGGGGGAGGTGTAGGGCGGTGGGGGGAAGGGTGGGCGGTGAGTGTTAAGAGGGAGTGGGGGGGGGGGAAGAAGAGGAATTTGGTGGGGGACGAGGTATGAATTATGAATCTTTGCGGTATTTTTAGACGCTACTCAACGCCCCCAAAGCCGATTTCATCCCCGTGCACTTCCTAATCCTTTCGTAAACCGCGTGCGCAACGCTCTTCTGCTCCGCCGTCGGCGACCGCAGCGAGAGGATCATTTTGATCGGCCACAGAAGGAAATACCCCCCGACGCCTTTCCACTTGGGCGTGCCCGTGTCCTTGTCCTCTGTGAGACGGCCTTCGTGGTCGATGTCGCCGAGCGATTGGGGGACGGTGGCTAGCACGTCGTCGACAAGCGCGTGGATTTTGGTTAGAGATGCTTGGTTGATGGTATGCAAGTTACTTAGATCGGTGTCCTCGTCCTGGGAAGAGGGGTAGAGGGAGTGGAGGCGATCGAGGCACTCCAAGAGGTGCTCGTGCAGGATGATGCGCGCGGTGCGGTGGTAGTTCCACTCGTAGGCGATCCAGACGTCGTGATGGAGCTGCACGTGTTCGGGCAATGCCTTGGATTCGGTCGGCGACGACGCATCCCGGGTGGTAATTTCGGAGCGGTGCAGGGTTTTGTAGGCCCAGTCGGGGCCTTGGCGCCAGGTCGAGGAGGTGTGGTCGAGGTCGTGCATTTCTTGAACCATGGCTAGGGTTTGGGCGGCGGAGAAGTCGGTGTCGTTGTCGATGCTTTTGAGCAAGGCGCGGGCGCGGGCGCAGATTTTGGTGATTTGGTGGTTGTCTTTTTCGATGCGGATGTAGGGGAGGGTTTCGTTTAGGGAGTCGAGCCAGGCTTCTGATTCCGGAAGCGGTGGTTGTCTGGATGTTAGTTGTTGCTTTTGCTGGGACGAGCGTGAGAATGGTTAGCTGTGTGATGAGTTCGTTCGAAGCAGTGTTGTTCGGGCATACCAGGCGGTGGTGCGAAAGGCGGAATAAGCTCCAGCCGCGTGCCCCATAGATCTGATCGGGCCCTCGAAGGCGGAGGAGCTGGGCCATGCCCTCGGCGTGGGACCCTCTTGAGACTGGGTCCGGGAGATAGATGGACTAGGCGATGTCAATTCGTTAATGTAGATATAAGAACCAGAAATGCAGATTAACCTCGAATAGGTCCAGAACAACTACAGTCATCAGGACGTAGTCATCAGGAGCAGTTTTTGGATCTGTTAGTGCCTCTCCAAGGGCAGATAATGCTCGTCCATAGCACTGCAAGGCCTTGTTAGCGAAAGCTGCGTTGCCATGATCGTTAGAAAGGTTGCCGTATGCAGCCGCATGAACAGCCCAGCGCAGAGCTAGTCGACCCTCGATGTTAATGTCCTTGAACAATTGAGGAAGATGTTCGAGGAAGCCAGGCGACGAGCCGTGGTTGCATGGATACATGACGTATTTCTCGAAAAACTGGGAGACAGCTTGATCCTCTGCGGAGGATGATGCCGGAGCTTGAGGAACATTCTTGGCCCATGGGTATGGCGAAGAGATATTGGATACGAAGACATCTGCGGCCGAAAGATTGAATGGACTTTGTGCGCCTAGTATTCCCTGTGGAGCCAGAGATACACTGGAGGCTTGGCTTGAGACCTTGGGCCTCGATAAGCTCTGGGTAGAGGCACGACGACGAACGGATGGACGTGCGGCTTTATCGTTCGAATTTCGAAAGACAAGCGACGATTCATCACGGTAACCGGCGCAGAGCTCACCGCGCAGGATACACCGCCGGCAACAAGGACGACCCTCGTCACACTGACCACGGTTGAGCACTAGATCGGTAAAGAGGGGAGGCCTTTCGTACCTTGACTCTGCGGGTGCGGCAGCGCAGACAGCCTCGACTCAAATGTGACATGTTTCCGGAGCTTGCTAAGCTAAGACTTGAGCCTTCCCTGGCTTGATATACGGGATATAAACTAGACTTAAGGCAGTTTGGCGGTCAAGCTTCGTCTGTGCCCTCGCACAAGAATCTTTTCACATTTTCCCTTGCCTTTTTCAACATCAGCCTATCTACCTAGCACACTCATGCTTCAGTATCTAATCTAGGCGAAGTAAATCGTAACAAATCACTCTTATAAACCGACAAATCTTATCAATAACAAATGAAAATAGTAGATATAAAAAAGAGCACAACACAAACAATACCACTTCAAAAAAAACTTATATATCCTTACTTTCTATTATTTCAACTATCTTCCATATATTCAACTACTACGACATCATCAACCAATCAAACCCTCAAAACCTACATTCCCATACCACTTAGTACTATCACGCACACACCAATCCCCTTACAAAACTCTAACATCGCTTTTAAAAGACCTAAAAAAACCTTCAAAAAGATTTGAATCAGCTTCTCGAGAAATTTCTGCTATCTACTTCAAAATACAAATACAAAAAACCACGTTATCTTTTAAGACTTTCTCGTACTAATCTCACAGCCGCTCTTTTTTTTTAAAATTTAGACTTCGCCTTCAAGGGAATATTCTGATTGCCGATGGAGATTGAAAAGAGGGGTTCAGAGACGAAGATAGGGGGGAAAACAAAAGTAACTACGGAAACATGGTTTTTGAGTGGGATGGCGTTTTTGATCCAAGAGAGTTTTTAGCGGCAAAGTTCGATAGAATGAACGGTGTGAATTTCCACTGAAGCTCTACTTATTTATAATTTCCCCAATTTTTTAGAAAGAATATTCAATTTCTACACCATAAAGTCGGTAATCTGACCACCGAGACTTTTTCCCTACCCAAGGACAATCACACCCTTTCAATCCATCCAAGTTACAACTTTCAGCTTCAAAAACTCCTCCAGCCCCGCACTTCCATTGAACCGTCCAAAGCCGCTCTTCCCCACCCCGCCATGCGGCAGCGCGGGTTCGTCGTGTACGGTCATGTTGTTGATGTGGACGGCTCTGGGGTTACGGTATTAGTCCCAAAGTGGTTTCTGTAGCTGAATGAAGAGGGTTGAGTGAGATGGATGATTACCCTGATTCGATCTGCTTGGCGACTCTCAAGCCGGATGCTAGATCTTTTGTGAATACAGCGGAACTGAGGCCGTATTCGGTGTCGTTGGCTAATTCGATGGCTTCTTCTTCGCTCTCGACAACCATCAAGGAGACGGTGGGGCCGAAGGATTCTTCGTAGAAGAGGTCCATGTCTTTTGTAATGCCTTGGACGACAATAGGACGCATTCTCGTTTCGGAGTCTTCCGTGGCATTGACGTCTCCAGCGACGATCTTGGCGCCTTTCGAAATTGCTTGATTTACGAGCTTCTTATTCTTGTGCACGCCGGTGGAGGTAACCAGGATAGGTGCTGGGGCGGGGGAGTAGTAGAGCTCTTCGATGGCGGATTTGAGGGCTTTGGAGAAGGGCGCAGCGATGGAGGAGTGGACGATTATGCGTTCTGTGGACATGCAGACTTGGCCGCTCTGAATGGATAGGGTTGAGGTTTAAGATCATGTGAGAATTATGGAGACGGCGGGTACATGTGTACTTACGTGGACAAAAGCACCCCTAGCACACCCAGTTGCTGCCCTTTCTAGATCAGCATCCTCGAGAACAATCGCGCTTGCTTTCCCTCCGAGCTCCATCAAAACCGGCTTTAGATTTTTGCCTGCCGTTGCGGCGATAATGCTGCCGACAGCTGTGCTACCTGTGTAATTAATTTTCCTCACTGCTGGATGTTCAATCATTGCGGTGACGACTTCAGCAGCATCTTGAGCCCGGACTGAAAGTACGTTGAGACAACCGTCTGGGAGGCCAGCCTGTTTGAAAATGTCGCCAATGGCCCAGAAGCAGCGCGGAGCGAGCTCGGGACCTTTCAGAACGGTAGTATTGCCGCCTGCAAGAGCGTAGGCTACGGCTCGAAAGCCAAGAATATATGGCGCGTTCCTAACCATATCCATTAGGGAGTCGTAACCTTTAGCTTTACGACTAATCATACCATGGTGCTATTCCAAGCACGACACCATAAGGCTCCTTCAAAACCAAAGCACTCTTACCCTCCTCGGCGACGGCAGGCATATATGAGGTTGCAGTCACGATTCTTCCAGCCACGTCCCGCAGCAGTTCAGCGCTGTTCGGCACGTTAAAGCCGGTAGCATAAGCCTTAACAGCGCCAGTCTCATCAGTCATGTATCTTCCAAGTTCTTCCGCACGGCTGTCGACGATATCAGCGGCTTTCAGAAGAATGTCTCTCCGCTCGGATGGTTTGGTTTTGGACCATGCTGGAAAGGCAGCTTTGGCCGCTTCGACGGCGCTGATGGCATCCTTTTTAGAGGCAGACGAGCTTTCCCAGATTACCTTGCCCGTGGCTGGGTTAACGACGTCGAAGGTGTGTTCTGTCTCGACTTCTTTTCCGTCGACTTGGATAGGAACGGTATGCTTGGAGGAGCCATTGACGCCATTAGAGGCCATTTCAGTCTCGTTGTTTGACATATTGGAAGGCTTGGTAGCTCAAAATCACGGACACCTTTCTAAATACTCAGTTTAGATACTTTATGGACTCAGTGAAAGGCCGAGAGGGGATGGAAATAAAAACAAGTCAGAAAAGAAGCGACGCTGATCCAATGTTCAATTAAAATTAGCCAATAATGAATTTATAATAATACTTGAGTAACAAGTTTGAGAATCGTATTCCTCCTACCTTAACCTGTATTCTATGACAGAATCATCCACAAGCGAATGCTTTTTGCATCACCAGCGTGTTCAGCAGCAATTCGCCTTCAGCTCCTTGAGGATGAACCCTTCTGGAGAACCAAGATCCTTGAGGTCAGCAGTTTTAAATAGGGAAGCCCGTGGGAGGGGTAGGGGAGCGGCCCGCTACTAGAATATGCAAAATCCATCCAGATTCCCCTCATCCGAACGATAACCCATGGATAGAAGCCCCCATTGATGGGCCAACCCACTCATGAACAAAGTGCTAATTCAGGCCTTCATCCATCTGCCGAGGCGTTCTCATTCATCGATTCAATGGCATACAAACCATGCGGCAATTTCTCATTACAGTCCTCCCTGCAGCGGGCTGGACATTGCTTAAGCGTTGCCGGGCTTTTTCAGGTATAGCTGGCTTACGCTCTCATACAAATAATCCATGTTAAGAGGCTTTTTGCTAATGCAATGTCCAGCCCGCTGCAGGAAGGACCTGCTCGTACAGTACGTATCACCGGCCACAGTAGCTGAACATCTCGTTCTTTATCAGAAAGTGATTAGAAATATCAAAACCAACGATAAATCAATCAGACATAATTAATCATGAAAGAATAGAACAGAAGAGCTCATGTTTCAGGGAGCTTTCTGTTGGAATTTCAGGTGTGATTTGGTTGGTAATCTCCGCCCTATATTCTAGGGCTGGGGGCCGCTAGTAGAGTTTTCACCGTCCACCCTACCTCCGTAGATAGACTTCAATCCAGCTTCAACCCCATATACTAAATGCCCCATATGACCTCGAATTCCAACACTTTCCAGCGAAAAAAAAGAGTCATACTATTAGCATGATTCAAGAATAAAAATCGTTTTTTGATCCGTTGAATATGAGCAGCCGCACTGGATCATGTGCATGCAAACTGTGGAACTGAACTCTGTTGTCAATGATGAAGCGAGAGACCAAATGGCTGTTAAATTGCCTATTCAAGGTATCAGATACCGCTCACATTTAGAATCATATTGCATTAAACCCTTAAATCTCCAATCCACTATACGAGAAACCCCCCTACATCTCCAATCCAGATTACACCCCCCGGCTCAAAGAATTATCTCTAAAACACCAACGCAGCAACCATTCCCAGCCCGGCCAACATACCTCCTGCAAGAGTCTTCGTCCCCGCACCTGTCGCCGCCGGTGTGCTTGCTTTCGCAGACGTTGACCCAGCGGTCGCGCTCGTAGAGAGTGTAGCGGGCACGGTCATGGAACCGGTCGGTTGGACGATGCTCGAGTTGGGGAGGATTCCAGTGCTGACTGGGACGGGAGGCTGCGACTGGGGCGTGACTGTTGACACGAGGATGGAGGTGGTTTTGGTGGAGTTGGCGCTGTTGATGGGAGCAATCGAGGGGATGATTGTCGGGAGTTTAATAGTAGAGACAACAGAAGTCGTGTTGGCAGAGCTGGAGGCGGATGCAGATGTTGTTACTGCGGCGGCGGACGTAGATACTGCGGCGGCGGATGTGGATACTACGGAGGCGGATTTCGATACTGCGGAGCTTGAACCTGTAGCAGAGGTGCTGCCAGGGGCTTGGATCTGGCCGTCGCTAATCTGGGAGACGGTAGCGCCCTTCGAGGTTACTGAGCCGATGGGGTTGGAGATGCCGAACTGGGTCGAGTATTGGTATTGTCCGGTACCGCTGACGATGATCTGCAGACCGTAGTGGGTAGTATCAGGCGTGAGGCTCGAGGACGGGGTCCAGACGAACTTCCCAGAATTGGGGAGATTGTCGGCCAAGCAGCCGATGGGGACAACGTTGGTGGACGGGCCGCGGAGAAGGACGACGGAGACGCTGCCGGCGGTAGTGGGCTACGCGGATGGGGATTAGTAGGTATATAACATTGGAGCATAAGGTAGTGGCGACAATATCGGAAGGAATACTACTCACGTTCCAGGTGATTGTGAATGGGGTACCGGCTGGGACGATTTGACCGAGGCCGGGCGCGGCGATGGGGTTCCCGCTTGGGGTGTCACCGACTGGTGCTTGAGAGCATCCAGAGGCTGCGGAGGCAATGCCAGCAAAGGCGACGAGACTTGCGACGGCGAAACGCATGTTTGATGGATTGAGCGGTTGGGGTAAGGGGAGTATCTGTATTATGCTACTGGATTTAAAGCGATCGACAAAGTGACTGGAATTTAAAAAGAGAATGATGTGTCTGATCGAATAATGGTAGTTCTAATGGAATTGCTAAAGAGCGACTGGAGTTAAGGTAAGAAAGCAATTAGGTACGAAGGAGCGTGTGGGAAGTGGGGGAAGGAAAGGAATGGTCAAGGTGGGCAGCGGTTGAAGTCATTCACATTTCTGCGCCCCTCTTCCAGCTCCGACTTAGGTACAAGCATCGAGGGCGTTCTCACGATGTTCTGATTGGCAGAAACAAATGAAGCAATTTCCAAGTAAAGTATTCAGGGGCTTGCTGCAACGTCGGAAGCTGAGCCGTCAAGAAACTAAGGTAGGGCTAGGCCGAATGAAGGCTCGGTAAGCGGCGCGTATAGGGGGAGCCCTAACCCTAACGCTACTTCTCGCTGTTGTTCCTTAGCGAAGTAATCTGGTAGGCTATAGTCGAGAATGCATGGTATATTAAATCATTACGATTCCCATCACTATTTATTTCGTAACAGCGGAATTATTGCAAAACGTTATTAATAATACACGTAAAATTCAATTGAACGGTACAAGTATCGTAAACTATCATGACGTTATAGACAGCCGTACGAAGTAGGTATCTCACTGTAAATTTCTTAATTTACGGTAGATTTACGTCGAAATAAGATTTCGAAACAGTCATAAACGATTTAGTGCTTGTAGTTCTCCGCATTCTCATCTTGACCATCTACTTCTTATGCGTACTTTCACCACTACTTATGATACTGCGTATTCCGTATTCTGTGTGTGTGTGAACCTTACTTACTTGTTGATAACGTTGTCGTGAGGCGAAGCCTTGCATCTTAGAGACTCATGGAACAGTATTGATCTGGCCGCACCTTCAGGGTCCATGGGGATGTTGGCTACTACTGATAGGAGTTTCCCTAGCAGAGCTCAGCCGCACCTTCAGGATCCACGGAGATATTGACTACTACTTATAGGGGTTTCCCGAGCAGAGCTATTGGTCCGCACCTTGAGGGTTCACGAAGATATTGACTATCATTTATAGAGGTTTCCCGAGCGAAGTTTTCTTCTTCTTCACCTTTTTATCTCTACTTACTCATGTTTTACTAGATCTTTATCTCTTTACTTTTTACCTATTTATTCATCTATCTATCTATCTATCTGTATCTAGTCTATCTTCTAGATCTATCTATCTACTAGAGCGATCGTTGCATGTGTTCATGCTCACTCTGTTGCTTCTACGAAGCTCTCTATATCGCATCTGTTTCTCTATTTCTCGACAACGTCTTTATCTATCGACTGAATAGACTGAGAAATACAACTCTTATAGTCAACTGCATTAATCATTCAATGATCATGAGTAGTAGCAGAGTAGCACAGTAGCAGAAATTACTAGACGCGTAACTCTTGTTAGATTCGAATTACACGAAAGTTCTTAATTTACTGTCTTTCTACAGTAAGATATGAAATGAACGTATAAAGCTAAATTAATCGTATTTCTTTGAAAAATTCAAGTCTACGTAATATTCAGTAACATATATTAATTCTAACTGTGTAAATTGATGATGTCTATTGAAATTAAAACGTCAATATAAATAATCGTAAAAAAAATTGACGTTTGAAAGTGATTACACGTTCCGAAATTCGATACGTCAGGACTTAGTAAAGGGTGCATGCTCTTGAAGCTAATCTTGAACGTTCGCTATTCGTTTACTAGTAAATCATCGAATATTTACGATAATAAGCACCCATGTCTACACGCTAAGGTTTGCTTCAGGCCGTGTCTCTCGTCGAAACAACTAGAACTAAGGTACCTTACTGTGGTATGTTGAATAAATCAACTCATCATGATAATTACAAGATAGGGGTCCTCGAGTAATTAGAGATTGGGCGTCGTCAAATCGCTCACCGCGAGATGTTCCTTTCCGGCATGTCATACCTGAACCTCGTATCCTCGACCGCTATGTATTCGTCGTTCCATTGAATCCTCATCCTGCGGAACCCTGATTCGATGATACTGGAGCGAAAAACCTCGCGTATACCTTACTCATGCGACATATCTGTCTGTACCAGGTGATTGGTCTTGCAGTTGAATCGCATCGCCAGAGTACGCTGTCCCACATGCGGCGGGTTTCGCAAAACACGGCCTAGATGAGATGATACCGATGGTGTCGGAGCTTTTTAGACGTCGATATATATATACTATATAGAGTTGCTTTAGATCAGAGAGAAATGGAACATAGATCGCTTGGGTATTCGCTGGAACGACTGAAGGGGTATCGCAAGTATACATCTGCTTCTTGGCCGACAAAGATAAAAGAAGATATGCCCGCTAAATGCCAAACCTTGTTGTCCTATATAGCGAAAGCCCCAACACCAGGACCTCCGCATATGCTCATCAAATCGTAACCGTGCTGGCCATAGAATAGGATATCTTGCTAAACGATCGTGGTAGTACGGTAGTTTATAGGCCTTGAACTAGCACGTTGTTGCCGCCTGAGAATTCGGCTGATCCAGAGATCTAGCCGCCTGTGGCACCGCACTGTCCTGGGTACTGACGGTTCGTCAATGGCTGGGGGAAGATTCCGTTCTGCAGAAGAGCTTGCATGTCCCACTCAGGCGCGGCTTCGGTCTTCCAGGTCCAGAAGAACCAGCCGGTGTGTGCCTCGTACGCGTCAAGTTGAGCCTCGATGAAGTGGCGGAGGTTGTACTTGTCGTCGTTGGACAGATTGGCGACTGTGCCGCTGTACTTTCCATTGCAGCTGCCTACTTGGTAGCTGCTAGGAAAGGTACCGTCGTAGCGTGCGCCTTTACCGAGGCCGTTGAGCCATTTAGCGCAACTATTCCATGTCAGTCATGAGGCATGATCAAATGTAGAAGCGAGTAGTTATTTACTCTGTCTGAGCACCAGTCCACTCGCCGACCACAGCCCACTTGTCGGTACCTCTGAGCTTGTTGCCAAGAGCACATGCTTTTGTGACGTGCTGGGATGGGGATTGTGCGACTTGATCTGGGCTGAAGATCTGGTACTGATGCGTGTCGATCATGACGTTAGATCGGCCTGATTGGCCGTTCATAAAACCGTTCCAGTAGGTTTCAAAATCCTGGAAGGCATCATGAATCGTCACAAGCGTGCTGGATCCTATGTTGTTGCGGACAGTGTCATAGCCCCTGTTGTAGAAGTCCTTGACGCCATCGAGATTCACTGCCCACCCGGCAGGCTCGTTCAGAAGCTCTATGGCGGCTACAACATCTGTAGCGCTGGCGTATCGTTGTGCAAGACCTTGGATCGCATTGAGGGTCTGGTGAACAGTATCTCCCTGCAGCCAGTTTATTGGCCCGTAACGACCACTGTTGTCAAAGCCATTTTGTGACCCGGGGGCTGACATGGAGTTAGCAAATACGATAAGTATTGCGCCATGAATATCATACCTCCGTGCAAGTCAAGCATAACCTTCAAGCCTGCACTCCTTGCCCACCCGATGGCTTGATCAAGAACTTGCAACTGTCCTTGAACATATGGGTCTCCGTCGAGAGGTGCAACAGCCCAGTACCCGATCGGTATACGAACATGGTTCAGACCAGCTTGGGCAATTCGATCAAAGTCGCCTTGGGTGATCCAGGTGTTCCAATGATTTGACAGACGGTTTTGGGCTTCACCTCTGCCAAGGACTTGACAGAACGTGTACTCGTCTTTGACCGTCTGGCTTTGAGACCATTCATCGAAGAGTGAGGGAGTAATCCACGGCTCAAGGACGAACCAACCTCCAAGGTTCACTCCTCTGACTTTTTGAGAATTGTAATCGAAATTGTCTCGGCGTTCCAGGGAACTGCGGTTGAACCGTCAGCGGTTAACCTCGAGTGAAGCAGGGAGGATATACTGACGATGCAGGCGCGGCTTGAGTAGCAGTCAACAGGGTAAGGGCAACAGTAGCCGCATGGATGAAGCTGTGGGTGAACATCTTGGTTATTGTGAAGCTCGTACACTGTGGCGTGATACTTGGAAGATGGGCGTGAAGACAGATGGGGAGTAGATGATGATACAGGCCATTCACGTAATTGTGTTCATCAAGGGCGGGATACTGGTGAAACTTGAAGTGAATGAAGCTGGGGAATCTCGCGATATTAAGCACGCGCAGACCGCTCACCAATTCTTCATTTCCATCCGGGAATGGCCTCGGTTGTCCGTATGGGCCCCGCGAACAGCATTGTGACCGGTGTAAACAAATTTTAGAGTGGAATGCAACGTGAATCCAAAAGCCGATGTACCATATGACGGTATTTGCGATGGCTGCAAGCGTTGTACGACGGAGGGTCCATGACCGAGGACTGCGAGGGGGATCCAATAGAGCTTTTGTCCTGCTGCTAGAGCCTTGAGACCCATCTCCTCCGGGTATGGTGCCTCCACGTACTCTCCCCCTGCCCCCTCGTGCGGATTAGATGAGGTGGTATCGATCGCATATCTGATCGTGCTTCTGGTTGGGCAGGATCCGGGGCTTACGGGGTGCCATGTCGGTTTGAGAATGGCATGTGGTCGTGAGTCAGGCTTTCCCAAAAGGAGTGGATTTGATTAGTGGAGGTCTGGGAGAGGTTTGCGACGTTCAGATGCTTAGATGCTTGGATGCTTGGATCTGCCGCCAGAAGCCGCCATTTTGCTGTTTTGCGGGGTAGGCGTATGCCAAGCTTTTGATTAGTATCGATCTACTTTCTATCATGTACCTTATGTAGGATGACCTGCCTTTTGACCAATCGCACCATCCATCTTGAACTACTCGCTACTACTACTCTTCCTGCTCCGCTGAGACAGACTACTATGTATGTACAACGTCCCTGCACCGGCGGTAGTACTCAGCACGAGCGCTTAGCCGCAAATTCCAGGTTCAACCGCAAACACCTCCCAATCCTGCCCTTGAACGCCCATGAGTACCTTACTTGTGGGTACCGCCGCTATGGTCTTTTGTACCAGATCTATCGGGCAGATGAAACCGTATACAAATGCAGCGTAAGCATTCCAAACCAACAAAACCAACGCTCACCGCAGGTCTACAAACACACGGTGAGCCGGCCCCTTCCAGAACGCCGAGTGGAAGCTCACCCTCCGGGTCTACCCGTCTGGCTCAACCTTCATCATCGCCATCTGACTGGCTGCACAACCACCAATCATAGCATCACAGCCTGAGGTTGACACAAGACCATGTCACTTGGCGGCGGTCATACTTGCGGGGAGCACAGAATGTACCATACATATCAGCTGATGTTCTGTGTGCCGCTAAATGTAAGAGTATGGCATACAAGACACGGCAGGGACACGTCGTTGGTCGTACCTTAGAGCGAAAGCACAGAAGCAAGACACTAAGACACTAAGATCTTTTCTTTCCAGTCTTGTAAAACTCCTGACCTCCTCACTAAACGAAAAACTCCGCCATGGCTCGTGACCCCGTCCTTCCTTCCCCGAGGGGAGCCGTTGCGGTTCACAGCTGTAGATCCACTGCTATAGTAGCCACTTCCATCAGTGGCTGGCTTCAAATGTAACTCAATCTTAGTTCTTGCCCAGATCTGAAAGCAGTTGTAGTTGATATCCGTACCTTGGCTGTTTCGATGAATGTTGTGCCTTTGTTCAAGTTCTTGTCTTCCATGTTTTCATGTTCGCCGCATGGACAGCCTCGGCAGGCGAAACCCTAAAGCTACCTTATGCTATTCGCCAGTACAAACCCAGCAGGCATACTGTACTTGAGGTGGATCGAGGGGTTCTCAGCTGTGCTTGTTCCGATGTCAGATAATGGAATCGAGACAATGATGTGATAAGTCATGTGACCGAACTCTCTTGCATTGCTTCTGGTGATGTCATTTACCCTCCATGGAGATGTGACGTTGCGTGGTCCGTGTTGCACTTTAGCGGATACTAATGCGGCAATAGCTTCTTGGTCCATACGGAATAGACATACCTCCAACTGATTCCTATACCTTCGAGATGTCGTACCTACGCACTTGCGAGGAAGTCGACATATTCTACCAGTTGACAAAGGCCAGCAGGACAGACTGGTAGGAATCCTCGAACCAGAATTGAGCATACTCCATATTACGAGTGCGGAGAAGGGAGAGGGATGTGGTGAGCTGTACTCGCGAAACATAGCGTCCCAGAGCAGACTGTTGGGGACATGGCCCCAGCATTTGAAAAGGATTAGCTGGACGGCGCTTGCGCAGCTCCTCGAGCAAACTTGCATTTCTGACTGACTCATACTTCCATACGTATTGCAAGTGGCAACCTTCTGGTCAAAATTGAATACCGCATTCCACTTCGTCATGATGAAGGCTTTATTGCAGTTCGGAATCGAGGACCTGACGATTACCCTCATTGGCCTTGCGTCATGAATCACAATGACCTACCTATCGTGCAAGATTCGCTGCGCCATGGGACATGAACAAGGCCATTCATGCATTGAATGTGCCGGTTTGGTACAGTGCCAGTACTGCTCAACAGAAGTCATGATATCCTGCCTAGAGTCTAAGCATGCCCCTCATAGTCGGGTGCTTTATATCACGGCTTGGAAAAAGTTGGGCCGATGTGAGGCGCCTTTCGATATCAGTGGCGAAATCATATCTGGCCACTGTTCACCAACCTCCCAGCTCCGACACCTCCAATCATTGTCACACCAGGGAGCATACTGAGAGCTTTTGAGACTGCTAGAAGTCCCAATAGCCGCTTGAACGGAACTTTGAGCGCGTGACCTTTAGATGCTGATGTCGACTTTTCTAAGCTTGCCGCTGACAGAGCACAATAGGGATGTTGTTTCGGCTATATCTTTCGCTGCACGTACTGACAGCGGCTCTACATTCTCTGGTGGGCCAGGGTAATAATCCGTTCCAACAAAATATGTTTGCAAATAAAGGGCGAAGCCACAGCCTAGTAAGTGAATATCACTTTGATGCCCAACAGCTATGGCGCCTCAAATGACAAGAAATCAGCAATATTATTCGACCATTGGTATCTTACCGCTCAAGTTTTCGTGACTTGGTCGTCTTGACGACAGCAAAAGCACCAGATGTATCCTATCCGTGGTACGTTACCACAGAAGTCATCTAGAGAGCAGCCGAATAGGGACATCTCAGTGAACGTTTGGGGTATTGGACCTGCAGAAGGCAGATACTACACTCATCTGGTCAACCGAAATTCGCCTGTCTTGGAATGTTGCCCGTGAGAAGACGTGCCTGGTAGGCGAATACTTAGTGTGATAGTAAATACTACCCTTGAAAGCTCCCTTTCCTTAAGTAGGGGACCAAATCATGAAATGCGTGCAAGACACGGTAGGGGCAAGTCATTGGCGTAGAAGAAAAGCACAGAAGCATGACTGACTAAGAATCTAAGACACTGCCGTCTGTTCACTTCCAATCCGTGACACTTTACCTGCTCACCAAATGGAAAACTGCAAAACCCTAATTTACCTTATCCGCAGAAGCCGTATAAAAATACAACCCAGCGGGCATACGGAGGCAGATCGAGGGACCCTCAGATGTGGTTATTCTGATGCCAGCCAATCGTAGCAATGATATGATTAGCCATTGACTGAACTAGCTTGTTTTGTTGTCGTTTACGCTCCGTGGAGATGTTTTGGTGAGTTGTCCGTGTTGCACTTCAACGGATACAAATGCAGAGAAACAAGCGGCAGCGAGGACATCGCCAATAGCTTCTTCATCTATTGACAAACCTCTAGTTGCTTTCCACGCCTTCGAGATGTCGTACCTAAGCACTTGCGACGAAGGCGATGTATTTTACGGTGGAAAAGGCCGGTAACACAGATTGGTAGAAAGAAGGAGCATACTCAATGTTTTGAGTGCTGAGAAGGATATGCGGTGAGCTGTACTTGTAAAACGTAGGTAGCGTCGCAGAGCAAACTGCCGTACATATGCACCAGCTCATACTATTTTCTACGTGGCATTAGATACCACAGCTCTTCACGATCTTGTTACCTGGGGAATGATCCCAGCATCTGAAATGTTCCTTTGGGTTCTCTCGAAAATCCAGCGACAGGGGAACAAATCTTGACGGTCAATTCGTTCTCGTCAGTTTGCTTGGATATGGTCCCTGCCTAGAATTGAATGATTTATTGATGATCCCGATTGCATCGATACCCATTTTAGGTTCGTCCGCAGAGCCCAGCCTATCTCCCAGTATCAGTTAACAACCTTTGTGGCGTATGGAGTTTAGGCACAGTAAGATAAACTGAAATGTTGGAAGTTGCTGCTGGCAAGATGATACATGCCGTTACTTGCGGTAGTCTTCCTCGCATGGCCCTCGCTATGATTACTCCGTAGAAACGTGCGGAGTCCTGTCCGATACGGTTGTCAGAGTTGATTGACTTTCGTGCAGTTGTAGTCTCCGTCTTTGGAGCTGTGCAGCTATAGAATAATGAGCTGGTACCCCCGAGAAGACATATGATATAGTATATCCAGTTGCTTGTACTGAGAGTGAGATTCAGCTACATGGAGAAGCGCACATGGTGGTATACGGCGGATGGCGTTATGTTGGCATCCAGTCTGGCAATCAGAGCAGTTCCTGTGGATATTTCCTTTACCTCGACTGGCTCACATATCTGTATTTCAGGATGGTCATGTTCGCGTGAAACAAAGCTCATCACCTCATGGGAAACTACTGGACGTTGAATAAATTCTGTTAGTGGGGTCCTACCCGGAATTTGAGCCCCACTACCCCTTAAACAAACTGCTGCGCCGGACAACCAAACAAACAAACACGAATCCTTCGAGATCCTTCCCATAATAACACTTATTGCCATTGCTTAGAACAGCATACACGGTACACACGGTACTCGAAACATGATAACATAGCTGATATCTAGGCTATTCTACCCACGAACAGAACCAACACCTCGGTTAAAGAACACACGCAATTAAACTCCCCGGCTTGACTGCTCCATTGGCCTTAGCTCTCCATTGAGAGTAAGGAATGGAGAGTCCTCAAATAGAAACACATCTGAACCAATGGAGCATTCCCATCCGTTGTCGGATGGACCATATATTTCACCTGGTCTGCGCTCGCTGCCTCCAACGACCGCGTCCGTGGCGACGTCTCCAATAAATTTTACAGCGACTCCTCCACGCCTTAATCAACAAAGCCGGCGGCTACAGCTGCGCAATGTAGGATTCAAAGGCCCAGTCCTTCCAGCTCGACGGATGAGTCCAATCCTTGGCGCCTCCCAGCATGCGTCTGAACCTTTCAGTCGTCCAGCAAACAGTGAGAACTCTCCTATAAGCTCCGAGAAGCGAGTGTTATACGGCGAAGACCTGCCACCGAGCCCTGTGAGTATACTGCAAGAGATCCATAACTCGAACCGGCGAAGACGAGTTTCGCCCCGAACAGGATTTGGGCAAATCTTTGAAGATAATACAGCGACGGAACCAATTGAGAGAGGTGGACGTTCTTGGTATAACGAAGCAAGTAATAGTGGCTCCCCAATGGGGATGAACATGACGCCGGTCAATGCGACAAAGTTGTGTGAAGTATCTCTGAATGGAAAGACATCTCAAATTCCAAGCTCGCCTTTGGCGAAACAAGTAAAGGGCCGCAATGAGAATCATCCTGGTTCTCGATCTACAAGCTCAGAGGCATCCAGATATATTGAACACCTTGAGGCCCAGCTTTGTGCCGTTAACGCCAAGTTAGACGCCGTCACGTCTCCAAGCACAAGCAAAGCACGCTCGGCAAAGCTTAGGGCCCTCACAGCGGAGTCACGCTCACTCCGTCAAGAAGTGTCCGACTGGGAATGCCATTTTGGTCAAAGACTAAAGGAAGAGATGGGGCAGCGGTTGGACGTGGAGACAGGCTTAAATACACGGTTACAAGAATTGGAGGATGATTCAGAAGTTAAGGACGCAAAGATAAGGGAGCTTGAATGCGAGCTCCAGAGTATCCAAGCCAAAGCCAAAGAAGTCGAGGGGTTGGAAGCGGTCAACGTAGACTTGGAAAGAAGGATAGATGTCTTGACTAATCTCCTTGTTCGGTCACCGACAAAACTTGAGCTCTCGTCTGCGACTTCTTCTCCAAGCAAGGCTAGCCCGCACAGAAGAACACCAAGGCCACGGTCCATGCTTCCCAGAGTTCCTTGCTCGCCTGGAGGTGTACGGTTGTCCTTGTCTACTGTATCGGAATCGGCGTTCTGGCATTCCAGGAGCTTTGGATCGACTTCGAGCATCTCAGAGTCTCCTGAAGGAGTGGATCCGACGACTACGCACGAGGAGGAAATTTTGTCTCCGGGATCAAACCATGACTCCGGGCATTTCAGTTCTGTAGACCTCGACTCCGGTGGGTCTGCATTTTTTCGCTCTGGACCAACTTCTTCATCTAGGCCTACGTCCATTCAGTCGGCTTCTTCGCTTGGTACTGCCTCTTGGGGGCTACCGTTGCCGCCCAACACTGAAAGCCAAGCCAAGTCGATGAACCGTCAACGGAGAATGCGCCGTTTTCCTTCTGGGTCATGTTCTTTGAAGCCATTAATTCTACCAACCGCAGCCACCATTCCGTCTCTGCCAGCTTCGGCACCTGTATACTCGTCTTCTCCTACGCCAAGCTGCAACATTACGGACATTTCTTTAGATCCGACCACAGCTTTCTTATCGAGGCATGATTTCAGTTCACCAATCTCGACTCCTACGCAGCCAATCCGGCAGGAGTCTGCTTCAGGGGCACAAGAGCAGACTTTGCGGTCATTGGAAGGGAAAGGTAGGCAGCCTGAATCTGCCGATTCGCCGTTGTCAATTCCCGAGGAGCAGCGTAAACCGGTTTACGAGAGTCCATTGGATTCGCGGAGACCACGACATGCCCGACCACGGAGTCTCGAAGAAGAGCTCAAACAGGCCGGTTTAATTACCGAGTATTCCTTTGAGGATGGACTTATACCAGCAGACTTGGATAAAGGCGCCGAGCTCGATACGATCCCAATTGGACTAGATTCTTTCCAACCACATACTCCGCACGACCAAAGTTTACGCCAGCGACATACACCCGCTCTACCGGATACAACCCCCAGACCAGACCCTAGGCCCGTCTCTGCTACATTTCCGTCATCCAAAGTTTTCCAGTCGTCGTCTTTCGCAAGAAGGAATGCGTTCGCAATGTTCTCACGACTTACCAATCTTATCCGCCAGACGAAGCAGGACCCCTCCACACTAGCGCAACGAATACTCCATAATGCATGGACACTTGGCTCTGCACGATTGGGCAGAATGGGATGGTGGCTCATGGGTCTGCTTTTCGGTTCTTGTTGGAGAAAACGCAAACGCGCGGCTGACGGGGTAATAGCTGACGGACCGCCGAAGAACAACTTCGACTGGCACCACTACTCGGCGAGAGCGAGTCGGAGGAGGACTGCTGAGCATTGTTTGCGCAGCCACGGTAGTAATTACGAGCTACTACCACAAGCAACGCCACAGCCTGGAACCATGCGACAATCATCCGCCACCGCATACCATAGACCGAGAGAAGAGTCCCAAGTCTTCCCCTGCGACAGATGCATCGAGCCGTCCTCTCATCGTACTCTCCGTCTCTGGTGGCAATTCTCCCTCGCCATCGTCCTTGCTGTCGGCGTAGCTATCAAGCATGGCCCTGGCGCCCTGCTTGTGGATGATGATCTGCCTCCTCCATCGCCGCCTATGCATCGGCCGTCGCATAGGATTCTGGATCAGCAGCCACCGAAGCAAATTGCTAAAAATAATGAAACATTAGAGGGCCCCGTTGACCGGGACAATGAGGAGGATGGGGATGGTTGGAACAGCAACTTCACGTTTGCGGAGCCACTTGGGCCGGGGGATTTCGAAAGATCTTGACAGGCGCAAGACAAACCTCCTGGTTTAAAGAATTCTCGTTTTCTCCTTCTCTATCCTCTTTCTTTTTTTCAATTCAACCGAGTATCACTCGACAAAAGCCACCCCATCATCTTCACCATCACCCCCACCTCCACCCCCCCCAAGACCGCTTCCCTATTCTTCAACTTTTGGGCCGGCCTTTTGACATTCTTCGAATACCCCAGCCAGGCTTGGCGTGTTCTGCATTCTTTAGGATTGGGGCTTTATGTTTTGAACGCAGTGTATGATTAATGTAACTTTCACACCGATCGGGTTAGAAGCAGACGGTAGTTTTACGATGACGGAGTGATTGGGCTGTGTAGTCTTAAAATCAGACATGTCAGAGTTTTCCCCTGGATTTTGTTGTGTGGGTTTGTGAGATGTTTGAATGGGGGGGCGTATGCTAAACAGGAGAGATTCAAGAAGATCTTAAATTTTTATTTTTGGTCAAGGCGAGGATACGTGAGTGCTATAGGATTTATTTTGTTTTGTTCTCCGTTTCTCCTTTCGCCGTGTCTTTTGTTGCATCTCCTCCCTTCTAATCCTCTCTTCCCTCTCCCCCACATATCCAACAATCTCCCTCCCCGTCACCAATCCACCATCTATGTACTCTCTCTCCACCTCGCGGTTCGGAACCTCCCGATTGTTTAATACCGTGATCCGGCTTACTGATCGGCTCTTGTGCGAGGTGCGGTTTTGCGGTGTGGGCGTGAGTGTGGTGGGGCTCCAGATGGGAGGGGGGAGAGGCCCGATGCCTTGAGCATAATCGGGGAGGATTTTTTTGGAGATTGGTGGAGCGTTTCGCCGTCCGCGAAAGACGAAGTTAGAAGATTGATATTTATCCCCTGCGATCTCTCACCCTCTCGGATTGTTTCTCATTTCTTCTTTCTCGTCTTCACATTTTCTTGCTTTTTGTTCCTCCTTCCTTCCTTCCTTCCTTCCTTCCTTCCTTTCTTTCTTTCTTCTTACAAGTTCCGCAGACAAAAGCTATGAGGCCGATTCTGTAACGGAATGGGGGTTGTGGTTGGCGGATTGGGGGGAGGGGTGGAGATGAGGGGAAATGAGGGGAAATGAGGGGGAGGGATGCTTTGGAGTTCAAGAGAGGGGAGACCGCAGTGGCTTTGGGGAAGGTGGAGAAGGTAGAGGAAGAGGAGAGGGGATGAGGTGAGGGTGGCAGATTTGTTGTTGTTTTTGGTAAAAGTATCTGGTGTGTTGCTGAAGATGTGATTAATATTCAAGCATTTAGGGTGGTTCTGTGTATCCCCCACCGCCATAATCACAAGGGTTGTCTACGAAATGATATAGCCCCAAACAACGGACGGAGGGGGAAATTTACGCAGACGTGTTCTTAATGAATGGGTAGAAGAGCGAACCCTGTGATATGGAAAAAGTGCTCGGCATGCAGACGCGCGAAATTCTGTCTTAAAGAGGGACATATGTACTACATAGCGACGAATTTTTCGATTACCGGTTGTGAGTAGCGCGAGGTTTTCACCGCCCGAGTTTTCGCAGCTCAACCCATCGAAGCGGCGGGTAGACGAGGGCGGCCCAGGCGAAACCAACGTAACTGCCCATCTGTGGGATTGTCAGTTTAGAGGCGAGGGAGTTTTGACGAGTGTGGAAACGGTAGGGGCGAAAAAGGGGAAGTGGCGGCCAGGGGTTCGAGGAGGGTCTAGGCCCGTAGATTGAGAGAGATAGCGAAGTGCTTGGGAATAGGTGACGGGCGGGGGTGGAGAGAAGCTGGTGATGATAAGGGCGAAAGGAACCTGGTGACAATTAAAAAAAAAGGACAACATACATCGGCTCCGAACTCCCCAACCAATTTGGCGATAGGTCCAATATACCACTTCTGCGCCATGCACAGGATAGCTCCAGCCCAGCCGACGAGGAATGCTACAAGGGCTGACAAACCCAGAGGCAGCTTGTTTTGATGATTCCACTGAGTCCAGTCATACCCCCTTGATCGCCGGAAGATCAGGTGTTCTTCCAGGGTAATCGCGATCCAAATAGCCACCCAATACCCCATCAATGCCAAAAAATTCGTGAATATCGCCGCTAGATGGTCACGGCCCGCCAACGCGCAAACAGTAAAGATGATGACCCCAATTGAGTTCCAAATGAATCGAGGAATTCGCTCCGGGATACGGCCGAGGATCTGAAAGTTGATGCCGGAGACATAGGTTGGCGGGACGATGTTGGCAACGAGACCGAGGGCAATGACGACGCCGCAGAATTTGCCGAAGCCGTTGAGGGAGGCAAAGCCAGTGACGAGAAGGGCGCCTTGGCTTGTGTCGTAGGCGGTGCTGAAGGACGGGGTGGAGGGGATGGCGGAGGCTAAACCGATGCCGACGAGAAGGGCAAAGGTGAAGGATGTGACGAGCCCGAGAGTGGAGAGGACAAAGAGGGCGACGCGCGAGGTGGAGGGGGGGTAGTAGACGAAGAAGTCGGCGGCACCGCCGGCATAGGTTATAGCGGCTGAGAGGCAGAGGGAGAAGAAGGAGATTCTGTTCCCTATAATGGTGCGGGAGTCACCTTGAGAGGGAGTAGTAAGATCGAAATGTTTGGCTGAAACGCCGTACAGAATGCTGAGAACGATGAGTTGGGGGATGAAGGCGTAGCGTTCGTAGGAGTGAAAGATTTGGATGCCAAAGGTCGTGACAACCCAGCTAATTATGGCAACGACGATGATACCGACGACTACTGACATGCTTCCATTGGACGAGACAGCCGAAAGGATCTGTCCTGCGACTACGCAGCCAATAAGGGCGTACCCTAGTAAGACGATGATGTTTAGGAGTACGATGAGCTTGGCCGGCCACCATCCGAATGTATATCGTGCGAATATCTAAAGGATCAAGTTAGATTGATTTATACTCTCGTTCTGCTTATGGTAACTGACCATAGCACGGTTCCCAGATACAGGGCCCCATGTAGCAATGTATGCCACGGCTAAACTGCCAATGAGGGATCCGAATACTGCACTTAATGCTGCATCCTTGAAACTCAATGCGTAAATCGTAGGAGCTAGCATACCAAGGGTAATATTAACTGCTGCAAGGTTTATGGAAAACCAGAGCACAAATACTTGCAGGTACCGCTTCCAAGATAGGTCATGGGTTTCATGAGGCTCTACGCGTTGGATTCCCCGCGCTTCAAGATTGTACTCGACCAAGCGCTGCTCGACATCTCTGGTATAACGACTGACCTTCTCAGTGAAGTTTGACGGTGGTGGTAATGACGAAGCGGAAGTTTCTGGTGCTCTATGCGCCTGGTCGCCCAAATCGTCCTCCTTCCCCACCACAGGCAGCCCCCTCTCCACATCGGACGAAGTAGTGGACATTCCGCCCTGCTTCAATCAGTAAATCTGATGACAGAGAAAGATAGCATGATTCTTTCGCTGGAATTATCCAGATCAAGTTCGACCGTATGATCTCAGAACGACGGCTCATCAGATCTGCAGCATCTCCCGTCTTAAACGTCGATGAGAATAGACAAGAAAAGAGGGTTGGATGCAGCAGTATGACAAAGATGTCGAACACCGGTTTCATGCGTTTAATCATACAGTTACCTTGATCACTGATCAATTCGTTGCTAGTCGACATCATCTTATCTAAATGGAGTCGAGCGATGTACTTGGACTTTGGGCTCTGTCATGTTCTCGCAGCTCCTGTACCATTGTTGTTAGTTTGAACGCCAGCCTTCATCATCATTGATACACATTTGGTGACAAAACAAAGCTTAGCAATACTTGACCGTCGAAGCTTGGTGAGGTTACATAACACTAGAAAATGACTTGAATATCGATACAGATAAAGAAGATATGTAAGGTACCTATCTTAGCAGACCTCGTCCCACGATATCGATCCTTTAGCTATATAGTCGACGTTGAAAGGATGAAGCAAATTCGGTGTCTTGAGAAGAGACAATCCGACGAAAACGGATGAGCCATTCAGTGGGCAATGACGCACCGACATCGGCTGCTAAGCACACACTACCAAAACACTACATCCCTGGACAATCAAACAGTTTGACTTCTTTGGATGCTCAAAGTATTGGCACTAATCGGGAGTGCTTATTGAACGCGTTTCCAAAGATACTCGAAGATTTCAGATTCACATCATACTGCGAAAAGGGCCCAACTCTGTTAAAATACATCCTGCTGTTAGAGGGCCCGAAAACCATGAAAGGCAGATCGTATTTCATGGCCCCACGAGTCGGCCCATTGATACACATGTTTACTGATACAACCCTAGCTGGAAACCTATAACCACTACCTGCGCTGTTCAATGACCACTCCTCGAACCCCCAACATTATCGAATCTTGTGATGTCCTAATGCTTCCCCCCAAGGATAGCGATGGCGAGATAAGCTCGACGAGTTAACATGCACAACCAAAACAATTCGTCGATCTAGGAAAGCAGTACTGCGTAAGGCCTATCGATCTACATTTGAGAGTGTCAAGGACGCTTAGATGCTGTGAACGTTTAGATTTTAAAAAAATGTTCAACGCGTAAGAGAATAATAGAACAGGCTCCGCTCGCGCTTCAAAGATGACCCATATCCTCGATCATCGTAATGATCTCCTTATGGCCCCCCTCCATCGCCAAATCCAGTGGCGTGTCCCCGTACTTGTTCGTGAACTCGAGCTTGGCACCTCCCTCCAACAAAACCCGGCACACCTTTTCATGCCCCTTGGCCGCCGCTAGGCAAAACGGTGTATCCCCCTTCGCATTCCGTACATCCGGCTTCTTGATGCCATGACGGCCAATCAATTCGCTGACTACAGGATCAAAACCACTTTCGGCGGCGAGGAAGAGAGGGAGCCCGCCGTCATCATCAGGGAGGTCTTGCCGGGCTCCACGGCGAATGAGAAGGCGAGTGGAGGGGATCTGAGCGTTTTGGATAGCGAAGACGAGGGCGGTTTCCCCTCTGTTACCAATGCAGTTGATGTTGACGCCGGCTTCTAGGAGGGCTAGAATGACGTCTCTGTGGCCTCTAATAGAGGCGAGAATCAGTGCTTTTTCGAGCTGATTATTCCGGACAGCCGAGTCCTTAGCTTCTGACTTCAGCAGTAGGTTTACCACGGTGTCGTACCCAAGCAGTGCCGCCTCCGCGACCGGCGAATAACCTGAGTGTTTTGAGGGAAATGGGTCGGCGCCGTGCGCTAGAAGCATTGACACTATGTTATCGGATCCACGACGCGCGGCCTCGTATAATGGGGATGTGGCAGTCTTGTCGCATCGGTTAGGGTCCGCTCCTTGCCCCAGCAGATACTTTACCATTTCATCTCCGGTGCCACCAGCCTTTTGAGAAGCACATCCCAGTGCCGATTGGCCATAGTAATCGCCAGTATTTACGTCAACTTTCCCCTGCGAGCACAATACTTGCACAGTATCCAGGTGATTTTCAGTTGCGGCTAAAAGAAGAGGACTTACGCCATTGCTTTCGGCTTCTGGATCTGCTTCATAATCAAGCAGAAGTTTGACAACAGCGGAATGACCCTCCTTGGCCGCCAGCCCTAAAGCAGTTTCCTTTTTCTCACCCCTGCCCGCTACATGCACGCTGCCATGCTCGATCATTATGCGAACGGTTTCTTCGCGGCCCTTCTCAGCGGCATATCTAAGTATGGCGTTATTACCAGGCGCTTGAGGAGTGAGACCAACGGCGTCTTCATGATCCAGCAGTAGTCTAGTAATTGAGACGCTGCCGCTTGATGCTGCCCAGTACAAGGCCGTCACATAACCATCAGCTCCACAATACGGAGGGCCTTGAATCCTGGAGTTCGCGCCGTTTGCTAGTAAGAGCTTTACGAGAGCTTCCTTTTTATCGTTTACGGCGCGATGTAGACAAGGCCATCCAGAGAGCTCACGAGAATCTGGATCGGCGCCGTTGGCAAGCAAAGATTCGGCTTTCTCGAAATCATCATTATGAACAGCAAACGTGAGTGAACTTCGTAGTCGTTCGATCTCATCTGGATCCCGGAACTTAGGTACTCTTAAAACGTGACTTGCATCGGGCAACAAGTCGTAACGAGAGGTAAACAGTAATGCGCCTGATCCCGTGGAAGGAAAGAACTCCATGACGTTCTTGAAAGCAGGGGGATCATAGTTATCAAGGACCAATAACCATGGGTGCCATCGATTACCAAGAAAAGACTTTACAAAATCAATCTTCTCATTCCGGTCCTTCAAACCCTCTTTCGTATGACGAACAATATCTGAGATATTTTCGAGACTGCGACACAGATTTTCGGGCGTGGCAGCATTTACCCAAAATATGGTTTGGAATTGTCCAATGTCTTTTGCCTGATGACAATACTCCACAGCGAGCTGAGTCTTGCCCGCTCTTTCTGGCCCGACAAGTGCAACCACAATTGGTGTTTGAACTTGTGCAGTTGCCACAGGAAACAATTGTGCTTCAAGGTTCTGCATGGTCTCAACACGTTCAAGAAAAGGCGATACCTTCTTTACACGTACTTCAAAATACGAAGAATCCTCGTTCACACCTAGAGAAGCGTCTGAACCTTGAATCACACGGTGCAAGATCAGAACCGAGATATAAGTCTGCAGATTCTTCTGGATCGCCAGTATCTTCTCGTCGTTCTTTAGTCCCACGAACACTTTCTGAACTTTAGCCACCAGAGAGTCTCCCGGGACGAGAAGCACCTTCTCAATGATTCTGTCAATTTTCTCCACCTGTTGCATACACCCAGCAACTACGCCTTTGAGAATGCATCTTGTATCAAGGTCAACCTTTTCGACTTCGATCCCGGTCTTCACCCGCTCGAGAGACCTAAGTAAGAGCGGCAGCTGTGCTGAGATATGCTGCAGTGCTTTGGGGACATCAGTTGTAGCTGCATTGTATTCCTTTAAGCGTGCTGCGACCTGGAAGCCAAGGTTCACAAACTGAGCGATAGAAGCAGCGACGCCAATCGCCGAAAGAGGATCCATTGCTTGCTTTCAGGACTCCGATGTAGGTGTTTAGCACTTGTTTCAAACCTTGCTTTTCTCTGCGACTGGAAGTGCGTTGTATCTCAAGCGATTTGACGAGAAATTTTACAATGATACCTATCCAAGAATAAAGGCTTACAGTTTTGAAAAGATACTGCAGCATAAGCAAGTCAAACCGAACAAACCGCACTTAGGCTGGGAGGCAACATAGAAAAAGGATTAGAGAAGGAAAGAGACCTCAAGTAGTATATATCATATCGAGGTGTTCTTGAAGGAGATTAAACCTAGATCTATCAAGTGTTTCGCGCCTTCCCAGTGTTTTCATAGGATACGGGTAAGGCTCCAGACCCACAGTATTGGGGTCGAGGGTTGGACCACCTCCTTTCCGGACACAGGACGGGCTGTACTTAAGTGGGGGCCATAGCGTGATTCTGTAGTGTTGACTCCTTGTCGCCACGCTACGTTTGTTGTCAACATCAATATGTGTTGCATTAATCAGGCTTCTTTATGAAACTCCGGCCCCCATTATCAGAATTGCAGTGCTGCATGAGTAGCAGCTTCGCCGCGAGCAAAGGTATGGTGGTAAGGCTGAGAACGCTTACTAACCGCGAGTTTCCAAAGTGACGTGAACGATTGAAGGACAATTCATTTTGGTACTCATGGTCAACAGCCTGCATTTAGACCAGCCATGCGACCTCCAAGCCTCCAATTTCTTCGAGCTTTCAGGGTTACGGAATTCTGTCCAGCTCCAACATGTGCAGCGCGGCGAGCAACTTGCTCACCTCCCAAATGTTCTCCAGCAGTAGCTGGCAGCCCCTCCAAGTTTACTCTCCATACAACGCGTCCTTTGCGATCCTTTTCTTCAGCAACGATACACCGATCCTCCCAGACTCCCAAAACTTCAGATCGCGGTCCTCCGTCCAAGGAGGACACTCAGACCGACTTCGGCTCTATGAACGTCCTGGGCAATACCCCCGCACCGACTACAGCTATTGATGCATGCCTAAATGATGGATTTCATTTCGACAGTGGACTGAAGATTGGTGGGGGTAGCGGATGCCTATTAGTGGGAGGGGAGGCGTTCAGTTGGAGACCCTGGGACGCGGGAGGTGGACGAAGAGGGTCAAGAAAGGGGCGAATGATCAACAAAAAAGGGCAGTGGGATATTGAGAATGAAGCTTGGGGAACACTTGATCTTGTGTGGCCAAAGCCTGGTAGGATAATTTGCCTCGCTCCATTAATCCTGCTGGCGAGGGCTTCAATTTTTGGAAATAGAAGTGCTAATATCACGATTACAGATCTTCTCATTCTAGGATTAGGCCCTCACGTGCATCCCATTTCCCCAGAAACGAGAAATTACATCAATTCGCTAGGGATCCGAGTTGACATACAAGATACTAGAAATGCGGCCGCGCAATTTAATCTGCTTGCCACAGAACGGGGTGTTGGTGAGGTCGCTGCTGCGTTAATTCCAATAGGATGGAAGGAGCCTAGGTGAACATTTTAGTGTGTACAAAATGGCGAGTTCGCCAGTTAAACATCAAGAGAAAGCTTGGAACGGCAAGAGGCATATGTCTTCGACCAAGTGTCGAGTAAATCCAGAAGCTGGAATGATGTTGGAAACGCTATGGCGGAGGCACATGAACTTCTAGGCCGCTCGAAGCATTGTTGGCCAAGAGGAGTGTCGAGGGGCAACAAGATGGAGGTATAAAATCCACACGCCATGGAATAGCTGATAGACCAGGTATCCTAGAAGAAGTCAGCAAGTTCTTCATGGTCTCTCGACGGTAGTTACATAGCGTATAGGGAAAAAGAGTAGTGATAGAGCGATGGTTCCAGTACGTACTTGTCAGCACTCTGGAAATTGGGTTTGCCAGCCCTGTCTACCGCTTTAAAAGTTGCGGTAGAAGCGTTTTCGAGAATGTACACAATTAATTCAGTGGCAGGACTGCATAAGTGTCGCTGTTGTACTTTCATCAGTAGTACTTAGATAGTTTTTGCCAGTCTTTTATGTACTGGCCTGGCTAATAGGGCAAGACGCCGACAACTCCGATGTGCCACTAGTTGAGTCTATAAAAAGCTTAGCCAAACTGCTAGGGGGAGGCGGGCCTCGTATCATGAAGAAGTAAATGCATCCATTAAATTCATTACTTCTTCAATTTATCACGGCGGCGGCCAACCCGACCTTTACTTTCGCTCAGCATTGTTAGATCTAGCTTTTCTTCGATTCTTGGGCTATTCGATTCGTGCGCCAGGAATCCACTATCATTTATTCAGCCCAAAGACAAAGGACCGGGCTCTTCATCCTATCTGAACGCATTTCACAGTCTTAATCCTCGTTTTCAATCGACGAATCGCCATATAAGTGACCCTCCAATACATATATATTTAATCCGTGGTCCTCATCAGAACATCTCACAATGGTCCACATCCTGGCTTCGGCAGCCTTGGCTGCTTTCTCGGCCTCCGCTGTCCTTGGTCAAGCTAGCGGTGGTTCAACGAATAGCGGAGGAATTCAGTGTGGCCCAGGAAATAATTGTCCATCAGACTCACCTTGTTGTTCCCGTATGTATATCAAGTTTTGACGGAACAAACGGAGACTGACCGCTGGTCCCATCTAGAATACGGACAGTGCGGGGCGGGAGCATATTGTCTTGGAGGCTGCGATCCCATACACTCCCATTCGCTCGAATCCTGCATGCCGGCACCAGTCTGCAAGAGCCAGGATTACCAAATGACTTCGCTGGATGGCATGCAAGCAAATACAGACTATCTAGGCGATGCGTCGAAAGCAAATTGGGTAACGAGTGGAACTCCCAAGATTTACCAGGATCAAGTCCTCCTCACCTTGTCAGAAACTGGACAGAGCGGGTCTGGAACTCTACTGGCTAGTACCTCATACGTCTGGTACGGGAAAGTGTCTGCACAGCTGAAGACGAGTCGAGGCCAGGGTGTTGTCACTGCATTCATCCTACTATCAGATGTAAAGGATGAAATCGACTTTGAATTCGTAGGTACAAATTTGGATACCGCACAATCTAACTACTACTTCCAGGGGATCACAGACTGTAAGTTCTTTATCAGTTATGATCACGGATCTCATGCTAAATACCACAGATCACAACGAGATTGACGTCAAGGTTGACAACAGCACTTTTGATAATTACCATCTGTACGAGTTGGACTGGACCCCAGATCAGATCACATGGTCAGTCGACAACAGTCCTCACCGTACGTTGAAGAAGAGCGACACATGGAACTCCACAACGAACCAATACCACTACCCACAAACACCGGCACGTGTGCAGCTTTCTCTCTGGCCCGCAGGGTCAAGCAAGAATGGACAAGGTACAATAGCCTGGTCCGGCGGCTTGGTCAACTGGAAGAGCCAGGATGTTCAGAAGAATGGCTACTACTACGCTATGTTCAAGGACGTCAATGTCCAGTGCTACCCTGCGCCATCAGGCGCTAATGTGACCGGAAAGACTTCATATATTTATACTTCACCGTCGGGGGACAATTCCTCTGTTGCCACGACTGATCAGAATACCGTCTTGAAGTCGCTTCTCGGATCAGGCACAGACCCCAATAAGGACTTCCCAAGTGCAAGCCCGTCTTCTGGCACAAGCACTGCTTCTGCTTCTCCATCAGCATCGAGCGACGTCGCCCTGGTACCAGGCCTGACTGGTGCCGGACCAGCCATCAACAACCATGGTGGCGGTAGTGGTACCAATGGAGGTAGCGGAAGCTCCGGATCAGGATCAGGCTCTGGGTCTTCTGCAAGTGGCGCTTCGACTGCCGCTGGGTCAACGGCAACGGCAGGTGTCGGAGGCTTTGTGCAAGGTGACCAGACCAAGAAGAGCGACAGTCCAGGGCCGAGAACTGAAAGAGTGTTCCAAGGATCAATGTTTGCCGCTTTGGTGGCATTAGTGGGTATGCTGATATTGTGACATCTAGGGTTTGCGATATTTGGAATATCTGAAACTGCCTTAATTATTCGATCGGATAAGGATCATGGGGGAGTAATGTCCTTTTGGATTGTATACTTTTATCTGCATTTAGCGTCAATCAAACCATCACAATGTACATGTTGAGCGCTTGGTGTGGTGATTAGTCTAGTATAACATGGTGGAATCGGAATCGGAATCGGAATTTTCTCGCTCAGCCTCAGGGCACTTCAATTGAAGACGTCTCTAGGAACACGTTGTGCCTGTATAGTATCAACGAGGTCTCGATTGAGTCATGCACAGGCCACCAGCAAAGCGGATTCGTGCGTTGGCGAGTGTCATGCCTGTGGGTACCCTGATCAAAGTAAGGTAGGAGCGGGACGGCAAGCATGCGAGCCTCATACATCTCTTCCCCTTCGGGAAACTTCGCGATCTTCACCACCCGGTTGTAGGCTCCAGGAATTTACCTGTCAATTCCGTTCCTTTTCCGTTGTCCGTTGCAACTTCGGCACTGCCACATGAAGTTGCCATTGACGATGTTTCCGGAGACCCGCGCCAAACGAATCAGGAAGAACCTATTAGGTTTGCCCAAAGCCTACAAAACTTGATTGCCGGCCGATCAGCGTCACAGTATCTCTTTTTCATCGACTGCCGATGGTGACTGGCTTTGGATCTCTTGTTTGCGTTGACTGAGCTTGCTTCATCCAGAGAGACACAGCAAGTTCGTGACTGGAACTCACCTGACTTAGTGTTCGTGACCTTGTGTTGTTCCGTGGCAATCTAGGTGTTCGTATCACCTCAAGATAGCTACAGTGGCTATGTCCGCCGGCAGATATATGCCTGAGAATGGAGCTGTCTAGGTATTCTAGTAGAAGCCACGATTCCAGCAGCATCAGTCACCAATTGTGTAACTTCAATGTATTTTTCACTTCTTGATCCTTGTGTGGGTCTACCGGATTGCTGCCAGCCATGGATTTGTTGGCAGAGCTTTATTTATATTATGACCCTTTGTATCTTGTACTTTCCATTTGGAAGCCTCCTTCGCAGTCACCTGATCTTTCCATCTTCAACCCTTGCTAGCTGTCTTCCCATCTGTTCATATAGAGACCTGTATCCTCATTCGGATCTCAGCCTAGCTATTGACCTTTCTCAACTACCTACCTAGCGCCCTCACCAGTCACACAATCGTCCCGATATCGTTGCTAGCATGTGCGCTTTTGATGTTGTTCTCTTCGCTTGCGGGCACAACAGCGGCGTGCTAGACAAGTACAACTGCACGAATACCTGGCAACAGTTTGTACGAATTTACGATCCCAGAGAAAGAGGACTTTGTTTCGATTTGTCAGAACGCTGTAGGCCACAGCTAGACAAGAACGTCAACATCATTCAACACGAGAAGGCGTGTAGCAGATGTCAAGTTCCTGGATGGCAATTTAGGGGAACAAGACGCTCGCACTGGACATGAGGAAACTGAATCCAGCTGATGGACCGAACTGAGTAATGAAGGCACATGTTAGTCTACATCCATTACCCTCCCGAGCAGCTCCCGTAGCTCGATATTTGCTCTTCTTCTACTTGGGGCGGTTGCGCCAGGAGGCTGACGCAAAGCAGAGCATTGATTAGGCGTTTGGACGCGCTAAACGTGGTACTAATATTTCCCCATATTTCTCGCCCAACGATTATCACGAACGGCACTGCTACTATGGTTTTCGCCTTGATGATGATGAGCAATATCATATACTTTGATGGCGAGTTTCATTGCGGAACACTGCAAATGTTCGGAACAGTGAGTCAAAAGTGGTGTAAATCAGGGGCAATCTTATTGGTGGGCTTCGTGGTCGTGTGGTTCCTGCGATTTTGTTGAGAACATGCGAGAAAGGAACATCTCTCTCAGTTGTTAATAGCTTTCATCTTCCTGAACACAAAGTCTTCTGACTTCCCTGCTCTCGAAGGAAGCAAATGGGGCAAAACGACTTGGCAAGCAAAACCAATTGAATCTCTTAGCCTTTGAGCTCTTAGAGTCATTTTGCACGACATCAAGAGTAGGAAAAGAGTTTTCTAGTACCTGAATTATACTATCTATATCTGGTTCGGTATTGCTCTACGCTTGCTCCTTTCTTCCTGCATTTCTTCCTCTTCCTTCTTCCACCCCAATGTCATCAATAGAGCAAGCCAAATCTGGAGTAAGGCCCATCAATTTAAGCTTACACTCTGCGCGTTATCAAGAACCTGTCTTTAAGTATCAGATTGTCAGCTGCTCTCCCTTGTCTATTTTCCCAATTCTCGTAATTATCTATAGAGTGACTTTATCCTAACCTCAGGCTCTCATACATAGCAATGGTGCGAAGAGATTGTAAGGGCTTACCGGTAATCGACAAAACGCTCGTTAATTTACATATGCTTGGGTCTCATCAATAGTCCACCAGCCAAGCTACAAAGCACGCTGTCTTTTCCGCCCGTAAGTCTTTTGCCTGTCCCTCCATCAATAATCATCATCATTATCATGTTAACATTTCTAACTTTTTTGGAACACAATCGGCCACGGCTTAGTCTATCATGGCATTACTGATCCAGTGACACATCTCTTGCCGGTTCCGACAGTGGTGGCCGTCATCATCCGTGTAAACGCTGTCGAGACATTTGATAACAAAGGTACATTGACATCGAACCTTCTTCTGAAATCTTTCAAAGTCTTTGCTTCTCTGTAAGAGAGACCCAGCTCAAGACACTGCACGTCTCATAACGAACGGCTGCATTTAAGTATCAAGGCTTTCCCGCAAGTAAGGACCTGAACTGATCATCATCAAAAGAAAGAATATCCTGCTATCAAATACAAAGCATCTTTAACACAGTCCCGAGATATCGGAAGTTGATTCCAGCTTTACACAACCATTGAATCGAGTGCTCAGGCCACCAGTATCATAATCGCTTCGCCTCCTTCACACACTTTGGTCACAAGTTCACCTCCTCCCCGTGTCCAGTATGTGTTTCTATCGGTTGAAGAAATGCGCATTGGGTTGTCATCATGGGTGCCAGGGGCCCAAATTCAATCGTCTATGTGATACAGCCAAAGTTTATGGAGCTAGATGCCTTCCATCCGCGCCTGGGAGCAATGTCGTGACGGTCTATGACGACCATCTGTGTGAGAGGCTTGCTAAGGAAGCGGACCTAATCAAGGACGAGGAACCTTAACATCAAAACTTTCAATAAGACGGACATTCAACATGATGGACGCCGAAGCAGAGACAGAATAACTAAAACATCTTGTTGGGTGTGGATGCGTTTCGAGGTTTGGGGGGATCTCTGGATATTTGTCTTTCCTGTATGCATACAATACACTCTTGCATATTGATTTCTTAGTTGAGCATGCGATAACCAATTTTCTGAAGCTTACAAATGGTTGGAAAGTACGACGATTAAAAGATGAGACTGCCTCGTCCACTACTGCGTCGTAATGGATGAGGTCCAAGCTCACTTCGCCCATATTTGAAATCGGGTGCACCTCTTGTTTGCTTATCTTTGTTTGGACTTCTTAAACGTAGCATGCGACAGCGAGCCTGCGAGTTGTAACTGGAATACTGGATTTTGATTGGAGCTCTTCTATGCGCTGGTCCTGTCAGTTTGTCGGGCTACGAAAGTGGTAATCAGGAGAATAGCTTCCTACCCGGATCTTTGTCGCCTTACATAACGATGTCTTATATCAACAATCATATTTTCTAGCTCTATTCTTTACTTACTATCGTTGTCTTCCTTCCCTATCCTTCTTTTTCTTCTAAGCTTCATCTCGGATGTTTGCGCTTGATCATCCTTCGACAGAGGTTAATATTCCCAACCTTGAGTTCCTAGCCTGCTATTCTACCCTCTGTCTCCACTCAATAATGGCCTCCATATTGCACGAGCACCTGACCTATCATAGGCAAGATCCAGTTATATATACTCACAAACAGTATATCTGTTCAACGGAAAGCTTAAAACGCCATGACGGCTGTCCGGTCTAACATTCCGTCTGGTCTTTTACCGCAGACCATGAGGACAACAGATTACCCTTACAGCATAATTATTCCCTTAAGATTTTCGATTACCACCATGCTAGACCACGTCATAACACGCAAACAAGTTTGCTACCAAATTTTACATCCACGAATTTAGATCTCGACCCGCCACGTCGCTAGGCAAACGCCCCTTTAAGTAACCATGAGATCTATACTTTTCTCGCCTTTGGAACATGAGACGTTTCATTTACATTTTATATCTAAACGAGTGGACTTCGGGACAGAAAGGTTCCTTTCTGGCCATGACTGATCTTATGCTTTATTCATTCATGAAGCTGAAACACTATATACAACTGCCAGCTCCCTATAACAAGTTTCTTATAGATCACAAAATCAATCCCGACGCAATTACTTCTAGCATCAGGGCTACGCGTTGAATGGATGGCAATTCCAATTCCCAGATCAGCAAGAAAGCCAGCTCCAAATCTCCACCAAAGATAACCCTATTTTCTGGATAAGCGAACACGCTCAGGTTGATTCACCATCCAAGCTCCCCGAGTACTATCACTGACCATGGAGCTAGATCGAAGTGTCTTGCCAGTAACCAAAGGCCTATCATGACTCCACACAGCAGATTCAAGTCTCAACCCAGTACTACCGGGCCCATCGAATGTATCGCTTCCTTGGAAATCGCATTCATAGCTTAGACCAGTCACGGGGCCGCAATTATCTACTACGCACAACTCCCACGATGACGAGCTATGACTCCTACCGCCTCCAACTCATGACACGTTCCCACCGTCCCTATTCACCCAAGCCCTCGCCACCACGTCTTATTCCCGCCCTACGTGCAGGCTAATCTAATAATGCGCGGATTGAGATGCCTGTCTCAGATCTCCCGGAGCAAACATACCCAACACATTCACAGCTCAGCCCGTTTCGGCGATGGTACCCAATTATTTGCTACGTTGCCAGATCTAAGCTAGGTCATTAGATCTAGATTTGAGGGAAATGAAGAGGCAACAGCAAGCAGGTATCCGTGTGATGAGTCTTGCAAAGAAAGAATCACAAGCTTGGGCAGCAATGGAGGGGGGGTTATGGGGTATATAAAAGGCAGTGTTGAGGGAAGTGGACGGATTTGCAACCCACGCGCTGGAAAGGCTTGAGAACGAAGAGTACTCCGACAACAGTGATCATCAAAATTTTGGTTCTTCAGGACAACGGACAACTCTACAGTGGATCAGCCCATTAAGCCAACTCAGATCAACGAAGTTCCCATCCGCATACGAACACGAGATCCAGATACTCAGATTTACCAATACCAGATTTGTTCTCACCACCTCCTCTGGCTATCACTATCCATCACATCATCCGTCACAACCTACCGAACACTCTTCCAAACACTTGCCCAACAACACACCCTCAATCACTTCATCCTCCCTCCTCCTTCCCTATATAAGTAGCCAAAATGTGCATCCATCATTTCTTCTACCACAACCCCAACCTCCTCGTCCGCAACCCCTATCTCACAAGCATCTCCCACTGCAACTACGTCAACAGATCACTCGAATACTACCACTCGCAACATTGTCGCAAGCCATTACAAATACTTGGCACGGCAGAACAGAACCCGGAAGCTTTGAGGATGCCAGAAGCATGCCCTATCGACTGGGATCTTAGGGAAGGTGAAGAGCCACCAGAGATAAGAGGTTGGCGAATCCCCTCATGGGAGATCCAAGGGAACCTTGATGCCCATGCAGAATCCCAGCGAGAACGAGGGAGAGGACAAGGCCGGGGGCGGCGAGGAAGAGGGCGGTCACGGATGTCGCATCCCTGGGGCGGTGCTGACGAGCAAGGAGGCACAGAGAGGGCGTTGGAACCCGCCAGAACGAGAGGAAACGTTTCTCGTCGTGTCGGATGGCTGGAAAACGAAGAGCATCGTTGTCCTACTCAGGTTAACGATTCGACACTCCTATATCAGACTCCGCTGGCTCACGCTCCACTGGGTCACGCTTCAGGAGCCCCTCGAGGCTTGCATGCCTGCGAGCTTCCAGCTAGCGATACGCCAGCTTCCAACTTCCCAGCCGCAAATTTCGCAGCTGCCGACTTTGCACCTCCACACCGTGCAGCTCCTACACTCCCAGCCCGCACCCTCTCGCCACCTCTCTCTTCGCAGTCGACGGCCCAACCAACCAACGTCCCTTCGCCGGCGATACTTCCGGGCATGTTTGCATCCTTCAACAGCGCCCCTGCAAGCTATCCAATCGAACTCCCCACTCCGCAAACCGACGTTTTCTGGACGGGAGGCGTACCTTGGCTCGCAGAAAGCCTCTCTGAGGCTGAGGGCGAGAGAATGAGGCAAGAGGAAGAGGAGCGGCGGATGTTTGCTATGGGGAGAGTGGAAGCGTGGAGAGGGCAGGGAAATGGAGATGGTGGGATGGACTTCTTCAACCACGGAATTTCGAGAGCGCCACTGGAGGGACAGTGGCCGCAGGTATATGCCATGGAGAGTATGGAAGCGTGGAATGGAGACCGAGCCGTCTGGACCGATACACCACCAACATTTCCCAATTCCAACGCCTCAACGATGGGAGTGTGGCCCGGAAATCAACCACCAGAAGCCTGGAATGGCTCTCAGCTGCCACCCTGTCCCACCGCCCCCACCCCCCTCAACCCCACCGCCGCCCCCTTCACCATGCCCTCCCCGCCCCCCCAACCGCAACAAATCCCCCAGTCCACACCCCAAACCCCTCATCCCCGCCATCGCGGGCCCATAATCATCAACAGCACCGCCTCGGAAACGCTGATGCAAGACTTCGACTGGGCGCGCTGGGAGCGGCGGCGGCAATGGGACGAGATATTTGGGTGGTTCGTCACACAGGCGAGGGAGAGGGGGGAGGATTATTCTGGGGGGGGTGGAGGGGTTGGTGGGGGATTGGTTTGTCAGATGAGATCTGGGGAGATGAGGTAGGGAGGGGGAGACCAAGAATGGTAAAAAACTTCTCTGATGGATTTCTTTTTTTTTATAGATGGTGTTCTATCTTCCTACACGATACCAGGCGCTGAACTAATCAGGATACGTGATTGATTTAGAGGATGTGGGCGCTCATGAGAATATGAGATTGGGATAGAGGGATGTATTGAACGCGTTGTGGGAAATTTGTATTAATATACATGTATCCTCCCCCAAAGATAATAAAAGTGAAGATACGAAGAGATGGACGAGATTATGATTAGATTCACAAAAAGGTAATCAAAACACCTGAATATATATATATATATTATTGTCGGGGGCGCAGTTTATTGATTCGCAGCTTAAGTAGGCCCCAAACACCCTCGATGACATTGAGGTCAGGACTGTTTCCGGGCCAATCGAGTAATGTAATTCCTTCAGTAGCAATAGCAGCTTGTGATTTGATAGCATTGTGAGCAGGGGCCTAATAAGAAGGTTATCGGCGAGCCCAGCTACCAAACCAGTAGGGTAGTGAGTAGGGTAGTGAGGTTGGTGGCGATGAGAAGTGATACAATATGGGGGGCCTGGGTGGCCTGAGTATTGGCCTGAGTGCTGAACTAAGCGAGCTCATCTAATCGAATGTCAGTAATTACCCGATTTAGACGCTGATTAAGGCATCAAATTTCGTTGAATTATTGGTTAAATTCAGTAGGCGTAGTACCTTGCTAGCCAGGTGAGCTAATGCAATGTTCAGCCCGCTGCAGGAAGGACCTGTAATGGCCACTTCTTCCATTATCAGGCCCCGTGCTTTCCTCAGCTCCGGGGCGTCTTTTCATTGGGAGGCCTTAGTATCAGCTCAGACCAATGAGCTATCACTGTGCCCCTGGACAGTCTGTTTCAAGACAAATCTACAGCCTCTTGCGATGTGAGCCTTAAGGGCCGATTAAAATGACGTTGAACGCCTGTGAGTCCCAAAGATCTTATATAGATTCAGATGATCACAGGAGAAGCAACAAACCCCTCTGGACTCTCAGCGATACTTGAATTACCCTTCTTTTTGCTTGGTGCTTGAAGAGTCCATCACAACCTTCTTCTAGTATTAAACTCGCGCTCTATTCAATCAACATGCATTTTGCCTCGTTCGTAACGTTTATCTCCGTAGTTGCTACCGTGCAATGTACAGCGAACAATCTATGTCTCACACCAGAACCACCAGCGAAGCTCGTCGCTGCGCATAATATGCTCAAAGCTCAAGAAGATCCTTCTAGGGCGCTGATGCCGAGAGACAACCCGCCACGGCTCGACATCGACCTTCATATACATGTGGTCGAATCTGAACAGAAGAAAGGCGACATTAAAGACGACGCGATACAAAAACAAGTATGATAGCTCCTTGACAGTTGAAAGCAATCCCCGGGGGTACCGTCTTGCTAAGTCGCTGCATAGGTCAACACAATTGTGGACACGTACAGCAAGTACAACATCATGTTCCACTACAAAGGAGTAGATCACACCGTCAATGAAGAATGGGGAACAACAATTAACGATACTCTTGGCCGAGGGTTAGCTTTACGAAAAGGGGATTATTTGGCCCTCAATGTCTATATCGTCACTTCACTCGGTGAACCGACGTTGGGTATATGCACCTTCCCTCGCAACTCGACAAAATTCCCGGTATAGCGTCCGACGTCGGGGGCGACGAAGTCCCAGACGATGCCTCAAAATTTCTCCCCAAAGATGGCTGCACTATTGGAGGCTTTACATTACCGGGGCAAGAATACAGTGGAGAGGCAATGGAAGGACTTACTGCCATCCATGAAATCGGTCACTGGCTCGGTCTTTTCCACACATTCCAAGGCGATAACTGTGATGGACCCGGCGACTTGATAGCAGACACCCGGCCGCAAACGAACTCGACCCGAGGCTGTCCTGAACATCGCGTTTCATGTCCAAATATACTGTTTGCGCCCACTCCCGAGGATCCCTTTCATAACTTCATGGATTACTCAGCGGATAATTGGTACGACATGTCCTATATCTGCCCTTCGAAATTGACCCGTTCAATTGCATCAGCTAATGTCCATTTCAGCACCACGCAATTCACTCCCCTCCAGATGGTTCGTGTCTTTGGTGTCTTTCCCATCTTCCGGGTTTCACAGAATAGCAATGCATCAACTACGGGGAACTACAATTCATCGACACCAGGAAATTCCAGTACATCAACACCCGGGAATTCTAGTATATCAACACCCGGGAATTCCAATCTATCAATGACGATCCCCGTACAAACCAATCTTCTGCCCAGTCTAAGCAGCATCCTTGCACAGGTGACAAGCACAGACACCGTCACTGCCAGCGGCACGGGTACCTCTGTGCAGACCAATCTGCTGTCCAATCCAAGCGACGTCATTACACAAGGTACCAGCACGAACACCTATTCTGCTAGTGGCAAGGGTACCTGCGGTATGTGACTTCATATATATATTTAAACGTTCAGTGACTAACGTATCGTCGTTGAAAACAGTAACAAACGTCGTCACAATAACAACTCTATCGTGTTAGACTCGCGATTTCGCGATGGAAATAAAGACGAGTTCATTACTTACGCTAGACGAGTTTAAGACAATATACGCAGAAATCTTGCAATAGAGACATTAGATTTTCCCATTCCCACTTTTTCCCCCATACCGCCTGCCGGTGTCAGCCTAATTAGACCCAGGGTTCCCCGGACACATTCCAGCGTTATTTGTTCACCTATTTACTTTGTCATCTCCTTCTTCTACATCTTAGTATCTAGTTATTCACATGGTAATATATATGTTGGAACCTTGACTGGAATCTTTCCACTGCAGTGAAGCTGGATAGAAATGTTTTGGCGTCAATAGTTGGTAGTATACTACGAGGTGATGCAATAAAGTATTCGGAATGGCCACCGTACAACGTAGGGGGCCAACGTAAAATCAACGTAGCTTATTACATAGGCCTTTATATCTATCTTTATGCGCGCTCGATCGTATTCGATTTCTTTTGATTCATTAAAAAGATTTAGTTCAGAACTATAGCTGAAGTCGCTAATAATCAGGTTTAACTCAGTATTGATTATTATGTGTGATTGCAAAGTTTTGATGATTAAATTTACGCAGGGGTTCTACGGTCAATCAAAACATGTCACTCAACGAACACGTTAACTGCAGAAGCGTCGAGTGAATCATATCTTAAAAATATTGATGACAGTCACTTTCATGATTAGATGTATATCATAATTTCAATCACTTAACGTTTCTATATGTATTTGACGTTATTGCCTTATATGTAAATATTTGCATCTTTGTTGACGTTCGCGTATAGTGCAATTGCGGTACGGTGGCCATTCCGAATACTTTGTTGCACCACCTCGTAAGGCAAGAGCGCGCGAGCATCAGCAGCTGGCCTCGGTTCGGGGATACTATATATATATATATAATATACACCCTGACCTTAGGATTTGAGATTGCTGTTTTCGATCGAGAAAGGGAGAACTGAGGGAGCAAAGGGGCGCAGCAAGGGAGCATCGGGGAGGCACAAAAGAGCACTAAGAGAGCACGGGGGGAGCACGGGGAGCACCAAGGGAGTACCGCGGCGAAGTACAAAGGCACAGCACAGGGAAGCCTGAATTGGCTGCCTCGGACCCGGCTATAGCTGCTTGGGACATTGACGACGTCCTTCAACAGTGTTGCCTAGCTCAGCCTGCTGCTCTTAGGTTTCCGCTGATTCGCTGGCTTTTTAACAAAAACCCCCCACTAGAGATCATTATTCTGGGCTTCCATCGTAGCCAAATAATGGTTGCGGGCTTTTCTATAGGTCCGCCAAATCTGCAACCTGTCGTGAAAAACGCCCGATTTCTTTCCCCCCGCGAATGCTTATCGCTTGGTTCTTTGCAAGCCGGGCATATGCATGAGCTTACTAATTGTGGGGGAGATGCTGGCCAATAGAAGATCTAAATCTGGCACCCCTCTTATCAGTAAAGTAGATTTGGTCTCTATAAAAACATGCCATTCCTTCGACATAAAGCAATATTTAGAGTTTTCATCGATATTGATAGTATCACACTGAGCACAAGATACTATACGATACGTGGACTGAACTATTACAAGTTAAAGGTATCGTCCGTTTCACGTTACGTTCAAATCACCTCGCTTCTATTACTTTTGCTAAGAGTCCGAAATAATAGGATTTCCTCTGCCATTGACAATGACATCAATCACCCATTTCCATACCCACACTTTTCCGGATGGCAAGTCGGTGAAAAAAAGTTGCACAATGTCCTTTAAGAGTTCCGACGATCCGAATCTAAAGCACGAAAGAGAGTCCACATTCACACATCCTGATACAGGCGAAACCCACATTCACAGATTCGTTATGAAGAGAACGAGCAAGCATAATGATCATTCCTGGTCTGACGACACTGAGGATGGGTACGATTCGGAGGATGTGGATAGGTATATAAGCCATTAATTAGGAAAATTGGGGCCGATACGTTGTGAACAGCTACTTGTAATGCCAGTGTTGCAATTTACAAATATCTTTAACACCTCTAGTCTCCAGAGACCGACTTTTGGTAATCAAGTTTCTACAACACATAAACCACCTAGGAGTTTTACCGTGCAGTCACTCTGTTCTACTATCTCGTTGCACCTTACCACCAACCCTTTATAAGCAGTGAGCCAGGTTAGGTGAACTTGTTGAAATCAACAACATAAGTGATTTTAACCGAATATTAGGCAGCCAAATCAAGCTCCCTTTATTCTGTGCCCTTTCCTGCACAAAAAGCTGAACTTGCTCCCTTGCTGCGCCTCCCTGCTCCCTCGATGCTCCCCCGTGCTCCCCCGTGCTCCCTCGGTGCTCCCTCGGTGCTCCCTCTAAAGCGGCCTTGCTCCCTTTCCCGAACGGAAACGGCAATTCTCAATCCTAAGTTCGGGGTGTATATATATATATATATACAAAAAATCAAAGAAATGGTTCAAAATTCAAAGAGACCGAGAGGTAATGAAAGTTCAACAAATCGTAATCCCGGATATGAAAAATATATATATGAAAAAAGGGGCGCCAAGGAATACGAATCCCCCCCTAGATGAAAAACAGCAGAAGGCAGGGAGGGGCGTGTATGTTGTTATTATTTGAGAGAAGGGAAGCTTGGGATGGGTTGGATGGGATGGGATGAAGAGAACAGAACAAGTGTGATAGAAGAACAAGATCTGATACCAGAAACAGCTGCGAGATTATTTTTGTGAGAGAGAATAGATGGGACTGAAGTTCCCTCGAGGAACCAGCTGCGTGTTCTGGAGGTGGGGATCTGTGTGGTGCTGCTTTGGCATTGCGGTTGCTGTTGCTTGTCCGTTGAGAGAAATCGAGGAAAATCAGAAGTTGGGGGAAAGGTGAGGGTCTACAGTAAAAGGGTGAAGGGGAGGGAAGGGAAGAACGAGTGTGGAAATGGAAATGGGGGGAGGAGGAGAAGGGATAGGTGAAGGCGCGTTGGCGGTTTGGGAATTGGGGGAAATGGAAGAATAGATCTGATTTAGTTGCTGAGGGAGATAAAAGAACATATGGGTATCGAAGCAGACCGCTAGCGCACCGCGAGCTATGAGATTCCCCACAATAAAAAAACATTACAAAAACACCTACGCCTCTATTCCCATGTCCCACCTTGCTCCCAAATATCTAATGCAAATGCCCCTCCTCCAACCCCCTCTTAAAATCTCCATGATAATGATCCATCTCCGCCATCGCCCTCTCATCCCCCACCGGCGCGCCCATCTTCAGCAGCGCGCCTTGCTCCTTCAACTCTCTGGTCACGGCGTCGAGGTCGACGTCTAGATAGTCGCGGATGAAGGTGCCGATTTCGGTGTTTTCGTGGTTGCCGATGAGGGATTTGGCGTGAGTGGGGTGGGAGGCGTAGATGTTTACGTCGACGGCTGTTGGGGAGGGATGTGTTAGTTTACGTAGAGGGTGGTGTTCATCGGGAGGGAGAAAGATGGGAGATAACGAACCTGAGTGGCCATGGGTGCTCCAGCCGACTTGGGCGCGGCGGCTGATTATGTCCGCGAAGGTGTAGGACGCTGGCCAGGGGTCTGAGTCATCGATTAGGTGGTTAATTTCTTCGTCGGTGGCGTCGTGGACGCCGAGGCCGTCTTGGAGGAGGTGCTCGCGGATCCAGGTGGTGAGGTCGTCTCTGTTCACTGGTTTGGGCTGATCGGAGAGGTGGTCGCGGAGCTGGTAAGCGAGGTTTTCGGCCGAGTGCGTGGCGTTGATGAGCATCTCGGGGAACCAGCGGTAAACGGGGTAGGTCGTGTGAAGCTGGCGAGCAGCGGCTAGGCCTCCGGTTTCGTGGTCGCTGGTACTTACGACGATGCCGTCCGTAGTATCTTTGTCTAGGAAATCCAGCACGCTTGTGAAGGCTTTGTCGTATGCTAGGACTTCGTGGACTTGAGCGACGGGGTCGTTGCCATGGCCTGCATGGTCGATCCTGCTTCCTTCAATCATCAGGAAGAACCCTTTATCACTGTCTCTTGTCGCCTCACTCAGCGCCTTTAGCGCGGTGCGTGCCATTTCGTCGAGGGATGGGTAGACATCATTCATTTGCCTTCGGTCTACCTCATAGGGGATATCGGTACGCGCGAATAGGCCTAAAAGAGGAAGCTTCACTGCACTTCCAAAGTTGAGCCCGTCAAAGCTTTTACGGTCGTCAACGTAGCTGAATCCGCTCTGTTTTGCCATAGCCACAACGTCCTTGTCATCGTTTCGACATGAGCCGTCCGTGTTATTAGGCAGGAAGTGGCATCTTCCACCACCAAGCAGAAGGTCTACCACTCGTCCTAAGGGATAATCTCCAATCTCCTGTTCAGCAATCCTATCTTCCTCGCTTCTCACATTCACATGCGCTGCAAAGCATGCAGGTGTAGCATCCGTAATTCGTGTTGTGACAACCAAACCAGTCATGTAGCCCGCCTTCTTCGCTGCTTCGAGGACTGTCCCACATGGCGAGTGATCAGGAAGGACGGAGATGGCACCATTATAGCTCTTAATTCCGCACGAGAAAGCCGTAGCCCCGGCTGCAGAGTCCGTGATCAAACTTGACGTGCTTCTTGTTCTTGAAGACCCGATAAGATGCTTATCCAGTACCAAGATATCCTCAAACGGTAGTCCACTCTCAGCTTGTCTAAAGCTTCTCGTCATCGATAGACTAGTTGGTCCCATCCCATCCGAGACCATAAAGATCATATTCCTCTTCCCACTCGGCTTTCCATTCTTCCATCCACCGCTCGTCGAATGAGACGTTTGCGAGTGCTGGTACATGACAGCAAACACAATCACCAGGGCGGTGGCGATAAGAGCCCAAGCGAACACCCCGACCTCTCGCCAGAACTTCCAGCCATATTTGCTCTCTTGTTGTTTTTGGTGACCTATGAGAAGGGCATCCTCCTCCTCGACACGATCGTCTGAGTTGTCTGAAGATGCTCTGCTGTTCCGCGACAGCAGCGGCTGATCGCCCCTGGCCATGTTGTCGGACAGCTCACGGATTAGAGTCTGCTTGCTTTCCGAATTGAAGCCTCATTTGTGTTTGTTATACTTGAGATGTCATGGGATGGTGCTGTCACCCTGACGCAGTCATGCGTATCAGGAACATGCTTACGAATAGGACCGCTAGCTTCATCTGGACCATCCATGGTTCGAATCATCAAGCAGTAAATTTTTCGACAGTGGCTTGGACGACTACCCCTACAATCTCAAAATCGTTTGCTATCTATATATATATCGTATAGTCTACCCCAAGACTACATCCCCTAATTCCACTATGCTGCAGTCATGAAACGTCCGGCTATAAAGCTCCAACAGCTTTTCATCATTCCACCTGCCACCTCATTATTCACCATTTCTCCATATTTTCACATTTCTGAGGTTTTCTTGAAGTTCGGTGAAAGCGATAAGAAGCACACTTTCTCCCAAACACAAGTCGCAACAGTACAGCGCAAGGTTGTATCAGAGTCAGGAGTTGTTGTGTACACAGTATCGGCGATTGATACGATTTCCTGTGGAAGCTTCGAGCGCCACGCAGCCTGTTCCACCGCGTGAGGAAATTCGCTCTGGAAATTCATGGCGGCAATTGTTTTGAGCGCTTTAATTTCGTATTTGTCTGCTATTGCGTACATTCGGGCATATATGTCGATTCTAACATAAGCGTCTGGATAATTAGTAGTGTAGTTGAGGGTGTAGAAGTATTCCAACATTTTCCGGACAATCTCTGGATCGTCATCAGAGAGGTCTATTTGACCAAGTTCTGCTTCCTATTCTTGCATTAAATTCTGTGCTGCTGCATCCAAGTTATACTCAAGGCTCATACCTTGAATACATCTTTGCAAGCTGCGGCGAAGAATTTGGATCGCGGACATACGATGCACTGATGGAACTTCCACCGATGAGAACCACATACGATGATCATATCGGCGCGATCTCCGGTTTTGAAAAGCCTGGGAAATAGTCAGGAGTCTTCCGTCTAACTTCATCTGCTTGATCAATACGTACTCGCTGAACGCTTCCACAAGCTCCAAGCGAGCATAATCTGGCTCCAATTTCGATATCAATGGTGTATCCCACTGTACCAGATTCGGGAGCTTCTTTTGGGCTGCCATAGTTGGAGAGCTTTAGCTCGCTTGAAGCGTAATAATATCAGTGTAGATGTATCGACTATACTAAATAGCCTTACAGAAGAGGAGAAGGAAATGCTTTAATCAATAAGTCTTTGCTCTGACGAAGTTGAAGGGAAATTAGATAAGGAATTGATGAAAGATTGTATATATATCTCTCTCTCCTATATGAACATGAATATACGTAAATTCGGATCCATTCATGTGGTATTCGAGTGAAACCCATTTGAACCTGAGGCAGCTGAACTCGGCGCAGTTTCACTATATCCGATAATGCTTCATAGATATGATGTGAAATATATATTGTGATTGCGTGAGAAATATTCCAGTGCCATCAACTGATGACCTGGATAACTAGATCCTTGACTGAACGTTAAGAGCTTGTGGATTGACCATTCCAGAATAGATTGATTAGACAACCTCATGGATGAGAATGTCAGCTGCTACTTAAAGACGTTGCAAATCCGTGAGATACTGATCGATCTTGATCCCAGGATCTGCTCGTATAAGCTGCCTACAGAAGGCATATATACCCTGTCCAAAATATACGATTGAAACAAACGGGCGGCATCTCTCTGTAAGGTTTTCTTTGTTACGTTCTCGTACCGTCTGAAAGTCAAGCTATATTGTATGGCACCCATGCGAGTATCGTATCTCTTCATGTCAGCACAAGTAAAGGCGTATTCCTATCGGAGGGCGGTGGTAACATTACTATGGGAATTAGCTAACTTGCTCCCTCAGAGATCAAGAAGATGAAACATTACCCATATCAGGAACTCCTGCTTGGGGTTGGCGAATTGAAGTTTATCAACAAGCGAAATGCAAACAGATTGGCCTCTTGTCTATTACTTGGTGCAGTCTTGGAGAGGAAGTGAGCAGAGTGCGGAGGAATGCGTTCATGCCTCGAATACACGTTTATTAGTCACAGGAACTAGAGATCCACCCAATGAATGCAAAAGCGGCTGTAAAGACATGCCATGACACCTGATGCTGCCACAAGCCGCGTCCTGGTAGATTCAACAAATCACCTCAGCACTGCGAAGAACGGCACAGTAAGCAATACCTATGCCCTCCTATATCAAGAACAAGCGTAGACGAAGGGTCCGGTAATCGCGCTTTTCTAAGCAGCTCTAGGTTAGTTGTACCGAAATCTTCTTCAGGCCTTTAATGTCGTACTTCCCAGCCAAGGCATACATTTCTGCATGCACATTACTAGAGGAAACGTAAGCCTCAGGACCAATAGTGAGGGTAACCCCCATGCATTCCGGATAGTTCCCTAGATAGAAATATATTATCATCCTCCGCACCATGTATGGCTTATCTTCTGGCAGATCGATACGTTTGGATGCTGCTTCCTGTACACAACGTAAGTTTGTTTTCGACTTGTCTGAGTACGAACTACGTCACCTTGAAGCCACCTTTGCAAGCAGCTGCAAAGAATTTACATCGAGGCCAGAAGAGCAGACTATGGACCTTAAAGGTGGTTTCTCCACAAACGATATCTAGATCTGCATCCTCTTTAGTCTCGTAGAGGCTGAAGACTTCTGATTAGCACCTTACGGCAGGGGATTGCGTAGAACAACATACTGTGCCATAGCCTCTTTGAGCTCCTTCGTCGCATAGTCGACCTTTTGAGATGTCGCCATTGCTAATGCTCTTCAAAGAAACCACCATTAACCAAATCGTGATAGCCCGTATGCAAGTGAAGCTTACATCTATCTGTGCCTAATGACTAGACTGCGCAGGCTTTGAAAATGAAAATGCACTAAGGTTTTGAGGCCTTGGAAAGGGACGCATAGCATGAGCTGAGCTCGGATTACACACTGGGTACTGTAAGGTCTTCTGAAGGGCCGCATGATATGCTGTGCTCGAATATGCACAATGAAAATGTGAGGTCCCTTGAAGGATTGTGTAGTATGAATCGAGCTTGAACTGCACACTGAGGTCATGAGGTCCTTCGCGGGCTGAGGTCGTTCAAAGATTCATGAAGTATGAGCTGAGCTCGAACTTGCACAATGAGATTCTCTAAAATCGTTTTAAACAATTGTGTGGTATAAGCTAAAGTTCGAATTAAAACAGATCAAATATCCGTTGTAGTAGTTTTGAAGGCTTTCAAAGCTTCGGGCAATATGAGCGGGACCCGCAATTGCACACTGAAGTTGTGAGTCTTTGGAAGATCGTGTAGCATGAGCTGAGCTTGGATGAAAAGCTGTGTTGGTCTGCAATCCATTCAACGAGGATTCACTCCGACGAGGATGATGTAACCGTTAATCGGGTTTTCAAATCTTCATTCACAGCGAAGAAGCGGTAGACAAGGTGGGCATCATCTTCGGAACTTTTCGATAGCTCCAGATGGAAATTTCATGATGACAGGTGAGATTAAGACCCACATTTGCTCATGTTAGAATATCACGTACGATCACACTGGCTGCAATACTAGTCAGTTACAAAGGATTATAGGATTTGATAGATCAGGAGGTCTTGAGGAGCTGTTGTCTACACGAAACCTAGATCCGTGGTATGAGCCGCAAATCTCTAACGAAGTTCTTACAAGCGGAAAGAGAGCCGTAAATCTTTGCATCGAATCTTACGCGAATATGTCGCTTCAAAATGTGGAAACGCCAACTAACGACACCGAGGTTCTGTTCTGATTCTCCAGCAATGCTGAAGTGTTACGCCGGATTTGATCAAGAAGAGGAATTGGATGGGATATCATCGATCAATCAAAGCCTGCCGCTAAAGTGCTCCTTGGCATATTGCTCGCATGCCTTGTGACGTTAGTCAAGTGAGGAGAAAAGCATAAAACTTGATAACTGACCTTTGCAGGCTTGCCCACCTTTTGACCAATGACCTTCCACTTACTCGCTTCGTATTCCTTGATAGCCGCAAGTAAAGCCGCGCTCTAAGTTGATACGTCAACCACAGTTGTGCTCAACGGTCAAGTGGAATTTTACCTCGTCCTCAGCAAAGTCGGCGTAGTGCATATCCTTGTACCAGTGTTTTTTCACGCTTCCTTCGGTTCGATTCGGAAAGGTCTGGGTGTTCCCACGTAGATCAGCGTTGTCTAGCTGACTAGGCTCCACCCACCCTACCTTGGCAATCTCCCCCCAACTACTCCCTGCGTCTCTCATTTGTTTCAGTCGCTGTTCCTCTGCCGGACTCCAAGGTGTGTTCGTCCTGCTCTTTTTGGGTGCTGATGCTGGCGCACCCGTACTCGCAAAGGGTACACTTTGCTCCCCTCCACCGGCCTGCCCCACAAGTTCCGCCATCGGACTTGACAACGGTCCCGTCATGGCTGCCGTGCCAGGCGCCTTCCGTTTCCGTGAAGGAGGGGAGCTTGCTTGCGGTTGAGGCGCTAGCAGGAACTCCTCCTGTTGTGGGTTGAACGGCATCTGGGGGAATATAGGCGGTTGTGTCATGATTGGAGGTGAGGTTGCCGAGGAGGTTGGATTCGGAACGCGCCTCGAGGAGGACGAGGAGCTAGACTCATGAGTACAATGTTCACCATAGTGCGATAGCGATGTGCAACTGAGATGAGTCGAGGGATAAGTGTCTTGGGGTGAGAACGGAATCAAAGGCAGAGCGGGCAAAGAAGGTCTCGGCACTCACGACATGGTAGTGGCGTTATGCAGCGGAAGCATAGTCTGGAAAGCGAGTGAGATTTGGCGTCATAAGTGCAACCTTGGATTAAACGGTTGGAAGATAAAGTTGGGAATGGTTTGGATTGAACATGGTCGATCAGTGACCATCGATGTCATTTATCTAGTACCTTTTTACTCCACTCGACTGATTGACATACAGTCCACATGGAGATCTCAACCAAGTGGATGCAGCATCCAGAAAATGATTTACTGTAAAAATAGGATGGATTGGAATGGGATCCTCACACATGTCTGGGCCAGAGCCGACTACAGGTACAAGGACAGACCGCCAGTCACCCAGAGATAGAAAGTAGAGCAGTCGCAATACACGGATGGCGTATAACCTTCCAAGGCGTTTGGAGGTCCAAGTACTTCTGGTTGTGCTACTACCGTTTCCTGTCTGAAATGCGGGGTTCGCTCAGCGGGCATTAAAGCAGTCGGACTGTGTATTATTATTCATCCATCTGTAGGGCACGGGGGCTTCCTAGTAGGGGCATACGATGTCATCCCGTAGTCTTGCTTCTGTCACTGATCAGCGGAGCGGACGGACGTGGGTAGTGATTGGCAGGCGATTGAGGATTCTCGTCCGATACAACGGATCGGCAGCTGGTTGGGGTCGATCAGCTGTAGCTGATCACAGGCGCATCTCTGATCTTGAATATTGTTTAGATTGAAGGCATTTTCGAGACGTTGGTGGAAGCCAGAGAGAGTACTTGTGAGGTACAGCGTAGTTACTGGTACGAGTACGGAGTACGGAGTAAGGTAGGTGGGTAGGTACGTACCTTACCGTGCTCCGAGGCGATATTCGATTGGGATTGAGGGCCTAGATGGCCCCCAGACGGCATGCTAAGCTACTTACGGTTAGATCGATACACTAGTGCCCCCCTTCGCTCTTCGGTTTCTTATTATTCCGTATGTTACATGTACTATGTACTCGGTTCGCTTAAAGGTGGTCCGTCCTCTCCCCCACGAGTGCGTAATCGCCCGAGAGCCGAGTCGCGGAAGGCGGAAAGCATTCAGATGCTACGAACAACGATCAAAAAGCCAATTGCATGAATGATCCGGGTAGGGTGTGCATACGTGTTTCCACATGGCCGATAACTCTGCAAGGCGAGTCTGCAGCACGGTGCATGAGCATGTCGGCTCTTTGGGCCTTCATTAAGGTCACCTCATACTAGGGGTGGACTTGAAACAGGCCTGCAACATGCACATACTGTATCAACCACCTATTGTTTCAACTCGGCAAAGCGCTTGATATTGCCCGAAAGTTGACCTCTGTTCTCGCCGGTAGGCTGTTTGTCTCGTATGCTACTTGCCGCTTCTCCATTCCATTGCTTGATTGCTCTTATCAATCGTCGGTCCCTTCCACATTATTACCTAAATCTATACTCTCCTCTGTCTCAAGTACTAGCTCGCTGGTATTTGACTTCTTCCGGGCACGTGAAACTGAGAATCTCACCTCTCATGTATCGTACCAAGACACAACCTTCCCCTGATTCAACAATGACCGCGCTGAGATGGTGCTTCGTTCAAGGAGTGATATCCGAGTAGGGTTTCCAATGTTCCCTGATACGTCCATAGTATGGTGACTTGGTAAATCATTCCCATTGGGGGCTGCGGCGGGACTCTATTCGGCCCCTCGAAAGTTCCGTTCATGCACATAAAGTTCAGCTCATCTTCATGCAACCGCCACAAACAGCGTCAAACGTATAGTGTCAAAACCCTTCTCTCGGATCGTCAGCTTACTCTTCGCACGCCTGGCTAGCACCCTACTTCTTGTTCGTTTTAATTCTGATGCCGCCATAGCAACCACCAATATTCCAAGTCTTGAGTAGGATCCAGCCGCCGGCCCATTGTGTGACCAAGTAGGGTTGGAAACGTCAAGAACATCAGGTTGATTATCGAACTCATGTAACGAGACACTGGTCTGCTGCTCTCCGAGTATACATAGCCGCTCGACCGTCCTCACATTCACTTCCCACATCACCGCTGGACTTTCGGTTGTTGATGTTTAGCAGCCTCCCTTAAATTCTCTAGTACCCACTGGCTGGGCTACCTACGTTCTTTAATATTGATAATTGAGTCCTACATAACTCAGCTTGCCGCATTGCTCCGTGCCGGATCCATCCATTCTTTCGCCAGTTACTGTTGACGGTAACCTACAACATCCCAGATACATCGACGTGTTTTCTTCATCTAGCAAGACTCGAAGTAATATCAGGACATCCAAAGCTCAATTAAAGTACAAGATGTCGTATACACCCGCGCAGTCGCCCATGGCAGATGCGACGCCCATGTTGAAGCCATCGCCGGTTTTTGACTCGTCCAACGCCAAAGACCCACCCCAGCGAAATAGGAAGTTGGCGTCAACAGGGGGTGGACGAGCATGGTCCGACCTAGAGGTAATAATTCTTTGCCTGCCAGTCTTACATGCTCTTAGCTCACATTGCCTTATAGGAAGCCTATCTCATCGAGACACGTAACCAGAAGATGCCATATAAGCACATTGCTATTCATCTGAAGAAGACAGAACTAGCATGCCGACTACACTTTCACCAACTCTCGTACGGCAACAAAAACCGCCGACGTGCAGCATCCACCTCCACTATTGGGTCCATTGAGTGGTCTTCAGCATCTCCTCTAGATCATCGTATGCAAGGGACTCCACAGCGGCAGCTCCCAACATTTTCAGTGCCTAGCACACCTGAGACCTACGGATCAACCGGCAATAGCCAATCTACCTCTCCTCAGAATCATATCCCAATTCTACCTAAACCTCACCCAACCTCCCAGAGGCCTGCTCAACAGACCAAGGCACTTCGCCTAATTACCAAAGACATCAAGCAGTTCAAAGAGAAGCAGGTCATTGATACGGCAAGGCTCAACCGAGTTTACGATGCTCATCGGGTTTCATTCTGGTCAATGATTGCTCATAACTACGGCTGCAACCTATCGCCGGCCACTTTAGAAGAAGCTTGGCGCCAATCCCAAGGAGTGGTCCAAAGCAATCTTCCTCCAACTCCTTGTACGAGTCCTCAAAGTTCTGAATCGGCTTCTATCCCTAGAGTTCTTGCTGCTACAGTGGCGGCCGACCACAGAAAGGGGTTTACTCCCATCAATACACCCCGGAGCTCTGTTTCGGCACCTGGTGCAGACAAGGGAACATTTCCAATTTCCTTCCTGCTTACCGCAGATAAGGAAGTGAGGAGCCCGAGTCAGGAAAAGAAGCAGAAGGATTGCGAAATGAGATAAGAGGTATTATTCTTGAATATTGTTCTTTGGTCGGATTGGAGTCTCTTATGCCTGTAAGTGCTATTACTTGCACGTCCGGCAAGCTTGAAACGAGGTTTCTGGCACACTTACGAGTCTCCTTATGTCCAAAGACGCATGGCACTCGCGCAACCATCTCGGTGTTGAAGGGTACTTTGCTTTGAACCCACCATGTCTGTCCTTATGACCCAATTATTATTATATTTCAAACATGAAAATCTTCTCACGTACCTGTACTTATTTTCCAGTGGGTGTGCTGAGCATGAAACCGAGCAATAGCCGAGAGTGGCCCGAGCTTCGGAGATGCCTCTTTCGGCCAACGAAACGCCACACCTCTATCGACGTTTCTCTATTCCGTACACCAACCACAACCCATCTAATTGGTATACCCCAGTATGGCAAGTATACGGCTTCTGGAACGTCTATCGGCGACGTCAGTGGGGGCATCCCTGATAGCCTCAATTAGTATGTTCCGGATCGCTTTATGTTTTTCCTGATAAGAGCTCTGGATAAGAGAATTCCATCTCTGCAGATAACCACGTATCCACTGATAGCTTGACACCTTGATGAAGCTAGCTACCGCGCGACCTTACTGGCATTCCATACACGTCTGCGAAGAGATGTTGACAACTCTGGTTCCCGGTTTTTTCTCTTTATGTCGTCTCGAACATATTTTAAGCACTCCGTTCGTTATCAAACCTTTCACTACTTTCATAGGCCAAGATGGGTCAACCAGACATCGAAGACAAGAGAGAAAGCCTCGTAGACCGAGGGGATGTAGATGCCGCCCTCGAATATCTTGACCATGAAGACAAGACTGCTATGAGTACTATCGATGAGAAGAAGCTAGTTCGGAAGATTGACTGGATGATTGTGCCGTCAGATACTCGATAGCCAACTTCAACCTCGCAGGATTAATATGAAATATAGGCTCATGTGGTGCTGCTACAACCTCCAATACCTTGACAAGACATTGAGTAAGCAAGTCTCGGACTGGGAAAGTCTGAAATAGCGACTGACATTATCTAGTCAACTATGCTGCGGTCATGGGCCTCTACCAAGATACACACATCAACACCGACCAATTTGCTCTGTTGGCACTTGTCTTTTACGTCACATACCTAGCCTTTGAAATACCAACAGGATATCTGATGCAAAGACTGCCGACTGCCAAGTACTTGGGGTTGAATGGTAGCTCTCCCTGTCAATTTTAAAAAGAGGGGAGAAGGCTGATAGGGAGATAGTAATCTTGTGGGGCATCTGTGTGGCAATGAACTCTGTCTGCAAGAACTTTGGATCACTGATCACAGTCAGAGTGCTTCTTGGATGCTTTGAATCAGCGGTTGCCCCAGCGTAGGATGCTCCGTCCCTCTAAAGCGTCTTGTACTGACATGCTACTAGTCTAATATTGATTACTTCCATGTGGTACAAGAAGAAAGGTATATCATCCTCCTCTTCTCAAGAACAGGCTCTAACTTGTCAGAACAACCCCTCCGCGTCGGCTTCTGGTACATTGGCACCGGCACCGGAACCATTATTGGCGCCCTTGCCAGCTACGGCTTCCAGCACTACACCGCCAAAGCCTTTAAGTCGTGGCAGATCCTCTTCCTCCTCATGGGCCTCATCACCATCGTCGTCGGCGCCTGCGTCATCCTTTTCCTCCCTGACAACCCGATGAAATCCCGCCTCACACGCGATGAGAAAGTATGGGCCATCGAACGACTGAGAGAGAACCAAACGGGCATCGAGAACAAGCATTGGAAGATGATGCAAGCGGTGGAGTGCTTGAAGGATCCGCATACGTGGATGCTGAGTTTGATCACGATCAGCTCGAGTGTGCCTAATGGGGCTATTAGTAGTTTCCAAGCTACCATCATTAAGGGGTAAGCCATTTCGCTCTACATCCCCCACGTCAATCCCATCACCGCTAACCCCCCTCCAACAGCTTCGGCTACACCTCCAAACAAACCGCCCTCCTCTCCGTCCCCTCCGGTGCTGTCTCCATCGTCTCCATCGTCTCCGCCACTTACATCGCCGGCCGCTTCAACGCTCGCGCCTTCTGCATCTGGTATGTCTCTCCAAAGCTTAGGTTGCTTTCTTGTGCGCCCTCGTTTGAGTCTCAAAAGATGCATTCGGCATCAATATCCAGCTTTATTTCCCGTTTCTTGCTCTTAATCCATCATCAAACTCAATTTTTCCAACGTAGTACATCAAGACTAACTCCAACCCTACTTCTAGCATGCTCCTCCTCCCCGGCATGCTCGGCGCCATCCTCATGGCCTACCTCCCCGCCCACGCAAAAGCCGGCAAACTCATCGGTAACTACATGACCAACTGCATCGGCGCCAGCCTCCCCCTGCTATACAGCTGGGTCGCGGCGAATTACGCGGGCCACACGAAAAAAGTGGTCATGAACGCGGTGCTGCTGATGAGTTTCTGCTTGGGGAATATCATCGGGCCTGAAACGTTTCGGAAGGGGGATGCGCCGGAGTACTTGCCGGCGAAGATTACGATTGTTGTTACGACGGCGGTGGCGATCTGTTTGACGATTGTTCTGAGGATCATTTACCAGATGGAGAACCGGAGGAGGGGGCGGAGGGGGGCGGGGGTGGAGCATAAGGTTAATCAGGAGTTTTTGGATCTGACGGATCGGGAGAATGGGGAGTTTAGGGTGAGTGTTGACCCCCTTTGGTCTTGGCTGGGGGGCGACTTGGGCTGACTTGAACAGTATAGATATTGAGCTTAGGTTTTAAGGGGCCGGCCGGTTTGGAAATATGTATGTTACGATATATATATATATATTACCTGAGCTTGCGACGGAACCGATTCTGACGCAATGAGCAGTAATGGTGTTTCCGACGGGCTTGTTAGAATTGTTGCAGCCATTTGCCCGGATACTGTAGAGGCACAGCTACATATCTCAGACCAACGCCATTCAAACCCACCTCCTCTTTCCCATCCCCTCCCTGCTCTCTCCTACGTACATATCTCTCTCCCAATTCTTCCTCCCCCACCCCCCCGAAATCATCCGAATCTCTCAAAACAACCATCACCATCACCACCACCACCTCCTCTCATCGCACCCCACCCAAACCATGCACTAAAACCCAAAGAAAAATCTTCCCCCTCCAGAAAAATCCACCAGCAAACCCCGCCCCCCCCCAAAAACGCTGTTCGAAAAAAAATCTCCCCCTCTCAAACCCTTCACGCATGCCCAAAAAGCTCCTTTTTTCTTGTTTTCCATTCCCACATCCCCACCACCACCACCAGAAATCTACCCACCACCCTCCTACCCTCCTACCCTCCTACCAAACCTCCGTATCCACCGCCACCGCACCACACACACACACACACACAAACCCCCCACCTCCAGCCTCTGCACATTCTCATCAAAAGCCAACACCAAAAAAAAAACCCATGACTTGCAGATATTTGATTTTCCGCGGATTGCCGATCTCGCCCGTCTCTGCAAAAGATGTTTTGGAAAAAGAAAAAAAAAGGATCGGATACGTTGGGGTAATGGAGTACCTATCCATTGTGGTAATCAAAAAGGCAATGTGACATTTTTTCCCGCTTTGCTTCTGCCGAGGACGGAAAGTAGCAATCATGCGTATCTTAGAAAAAAAACAGGAGTGGACGATGCTGGTAAAAATAACTTCCGTGATAATTTTCATAACGGGCTTGTCGGGGTAGTCAGGATGGGTTTTGGGGTTTGAGGGAGGGGTTTGGGAGAGGCGTGTTAGGTGGGTAGTTGAACTTTGTATGTGTAGGGAAGGGAGGAGAGATGCTGGGTTTTTGGGGGGATGAGGGTTTTGGTATCGATAAATGGGGTATGCGCATCTCACACTCTCGTGCTCTCACTCTGCCAATAAGGAAAAATGGCGGTTGTAGTTGAAGGGCAAGGGTAAGAGGACGAGCAGGGCAATACGGTTGTTGGGGAGTTTTGCGGGAGGGTTGGGGGCAGGGAGCGAGATGGGAGAAGAGGGCAAGGCGATTGTGGAGAGCAGGAGTGAGCAAAGAAAAGGACGGAGAGCAGGAAAACGATCCAACAGAAAGCCAGTTCCACCCCGCCTACTCAATACAAGCCAAATTCCAGCTTGGCGAATACATCCGAAACCACCCCTCTCCAGCTTCAGAACCCCATAGTCGGCACCAGATCACACCAGGTATTGAAACAGGGGAATCGTTGAGACATAAGATAGAAATCAAACGAAAGCTGGAAAAGTATGGCATGGGTTGATGGATTGGGGTTTAAGAGACTGAGGGTTGGAATTGGTGGGTCTTGAGTCCGAGATGTTGTGGGACTTGGAGGCCGTGGTAATTGGTGGGTCGAAACTCTGCAGATAAAAAGGTGTAGGTCGTACATGCAAAGTCCCACATCGTGAAAGATGTCATCAGACGACGGTACTCGTAATGACTAGCTGAAACGCCGTCAATGATCTCAAGGCGAGACAGCAAAAAGAAGATACCGGTAACACTAGAACCGAAAGAGAGGGGAGGGCGCAGCTGAAGTCCAAAGGGGAGTTTTATCGTCGAGTGTCATGCGCCAGCCACGATTCTCAGGATACGAGATACCGCAAAGAGGGCACCCGTGTTGCCAGATGGTGCAGGGTGAGAGTGGGTGCAGGTATGGAGAAACGGGAGCGATACATCAGCTTCGCAGGCCTGTGCCAGCGATTGAGAGATCGTCTGAAATATCCGAGAGCCAACAACCGGAAGAGCAGAGACTACGGGAGGATCAATTGAGCAGGCTAGTCGAAGGTTGCGGCTGACGATAAGAGGCAATGTCAGCGTCAAGTTTCACGTTCGAGTTTACGGCAAGCAATTCGCAAGATATCGCCCAATGTGCAAATCGATGGGGTTTCACAGAGGCGGCGTAGATGTTTGAAGAATTTATCTCTAACCACCTTGACATGTGAGCATCCGCATGATCGCCTTAACTTGAATCCTCAGCTTACCGTCTCCTACTCCTCGTCCTCGTCTTCGCTCTCCTCGATTGTCGTTTGTGCGATTCCTGTAACACGTAGATGCAAAGTCAGCTCTTTATTCTTGTATCAAAATATGACCCAGCCATCCTCTACACCTTCTCTCCTTCACATGTATCACCAAACCTGAAACTCGACCACCCCAACCCCAGGGCAATGAAAACTCTGTACTCACGGTCCAAATCTCTCTGCCCACTCTGCGTGATCCTCCTTCCTCCCTTCTCCTCATCCTGCTCCAACACACCAATCTTCTCTAAAGCCTGCATCACCTTTCTATCCACACTGCCAGACGCATCAACATGGTGCGAGGGTCGAGACCCGCGGTTCTTGGTGCTACCGTGGTATTTTCGGAGACGGCCCACACCGACGGTTTTGCGAAGGTAAACATGGCGAGCGACGGAGGCGGCGCGGGTGTAGAACCTATATTTGGCCGATTAGCTGGTTGAGTGCATTTTGGGGTTGAAGCGAAAAATGGGTGGGGGTTCCATTGTGAGAAAGCGGAGGAGGGACGGAAACGAGCGTACCAGTCGATGGATTGGGGGGGAAGTTCTTTTGAGGGGGAGGTTTTGACGGTATCAACCCAACCTGGGGGCGTACAGAGTAGAAGTTAGCACGTTTAATATGTCTCACAACCCAATGTATTGCCATAGAGAGAGCTTAATGGCGTTGGGAAGACAAACCTGGGATTGGGAGTTTTCCTTGTCTCTTCAAAAAGGCCGAGTATGCGTTGATGAATTGCTGCGCCTGGAATATCCCAAAGTCTCGTTAGCTAAATGACCACACTGCATTTCTTTTTCTGCCCTGTAGTCAAAGCCTTCGGACACCACTCTCATTAACCAGCATATAAACAGTACGATATTGCTTCGGTGCCCCCTCTTCGGTCTTCCTTCTCTTGGAATAGTAGACCGAGTTTCCACTTACGTCGACATCACGGACACTGACACCCCCGGTCATGGTTGCGGTGTTATTTGAACCTTAGGAGTCTCGATTGTGCATGGGATGTTATGAGATATCGGCGTTGCGCTTGAGAAATCCAAATGTGGGCTTAGGCTCGCTTAGCCCTCCAATATCAGTCTAACCACTTCGAGCCTGTGCTATCAGTTGTTATCTCGACGGAATCTCTCTGCGAAAGCATCTTCTACCCAGCGAAGACCGCATCTGCACTGTGAAGCAAAATTCCTACTTCTTCACTCTTTGCTTCAGCCATCTTAGCAGGCCACGCGATCGTGTAATCGTCGTGTGATATATAAGGCACATACGATAGAAGCCTTCATGTCATTGCTCATACAATCTTTACAAATCGATGCCTTCTTGGACAGGCTTTGTCCTGCACCACCACCAGTCTCGGCAAGCCTCTCTCTCTCCCGTATACCTCAGAAAAAATCTGTTACAGCTCCATGACTTGCATCGCTCACCAAATGCGCATACTTAGCCAACACCCCCCTCGTAACTGTCTTCCTCGGCTTCCTCCACGCCCTCGTTCGTGCAGCGATTTCTTCGTCACTAACATTCATACTGATCTCGTTCGTCTCCGCGCTAATAGTAATGATATCCCCATCCCGGACAACCGCAATCGGCCCACCCACCGCAGCTTCAGGCACTACATGTCCCACTATGAACCCATGGCTCGCCCCACTGTACCGACCATCCGTCACCAACGCCACGTTCGTAAGTTTCGCACCCATAAGCGCTGCAGACGCTTTGAGCTGCTCGGGCATGCCGGGGCCACCTTTGGGTCCCTCGTACCGTACGATAAGAACGAGATTCTCGCCGTGCTTTATTGAGCCTGAATTCAGGGCGGCATCGAGCTGAATTTCTTTATCGAAGACGCGGGCCTTACCTATGAATTTCGTTCCCTCTTTTCCGGTAATTTTCGCAACGGCCCCACCAGGAGCGAGATTGCCGCGCAGAATTTGGAGATGCCCAGTGGATTTTATGGGATTGGACAACGGGCTAATGATGACTTGGTCTTGAGCTAGAGAGGGAAAAGAATCGATGTTTTCGGCGAGAGTTTTGCCTGTTACGGTTGGAATGGAACCGTCAAGGAGACCCGCCGCTACTAGGAGCTTCTGGACCGAAGGGACTCCGCCGATGTCGTACAGATCCGCCATGTAATACTTCCCGGACGGGGCGAGGTCGGCGATGAATGGGATTTTGTTGCTGACGCGCTGAATATCGTCGAGAGTCAGGGGGACGCCCGCGGTGGCTGCCATCGCGAGGAAATGTACAACGCCGTTGGTGCTTCCGCCCAGAGCCATGGTAATGACCATTGCGTTTTCAAATGACTTTTTAGTAAGGAGATCGCGCGGTTTGATGTTCTTTTCCATGCAGGTCCTGATGGCATCGGCGGCTTTGACACATTCACGCATTTTAGCAGGCGAAGTGGCCGGGGTTGAGGAAGAGCCAGGTAAAGTAAGACCCATTGATTCAATGGCAGTAGCCATGGTGTTAGCCGTGTACATTCCTCCACAGGCGCCGGCTCCTGGGCAAGCATGCTGCTCGATATCGTCCATGATCTCGTCCTTGGTTTTCTTAGTGTCTCCACCATCCTCGGGCTGGACCAGACTATTGTAGATGTATGCTCCGGAAGCTTCGTAGCATGTTGAGATGTTGATTGGCTTTCGAAGGAGCTTACTATACCCCACGGCGATTGTGCCACCATAGATCATCAACGAGGGTCTGTTATGACGGGCCATTGCCATAACGCATCCTGGCATGTTCTTGTCACAACCTGGTAGGGTGATACAGGCGTCATGATGTTGGGCGCATGTGACGGTCTCGATACTGTCGGCGATGATCTCTCGTGTCTGAAGGGAGAAGCGCATACCTGGACGCCTTAGTCCAGAAATTATAGATCTGTTAGCCCATCAAACAAACCTTCACCACCCATGGTGATGGCATCTGAGACCCCGATGGTGTTGTATTGCCAAGCTAGCATGCCCTGCTTCTGCACGGCGTCTTTGGCGGTTCGGCCGAGATCCAGTACTGAGATGGCCATCACGTCAGGCTCCAGGCTCAAAGCTCACTTCAATCTTCAATCTAAGACTCACGGTGCATGCTGTATCCGAGTTCAGCACGTAAAAGATACACGGGACTAAAGAGACGTCTTACTTGCATGGATTCCCTTCCCACCACACAGAAGCTACCCCGACATGAGGGCTGTTCTTCATGGCCTCTTTATTTGGCACGCCTGCAGCATATAACATTGCCTACGTCCGGTCAGTATCGTTTTCATTCGGTCCTGACCAGGAGCCCGTGTGAAAAGCTGAAAGGGCCTACCTGGGCACCTGGGAAGTCATGGTCTTTGGTAATGGTTGAAGAGTACTTGTTGAGTCTCAGCTTGCCATCTATGTCTGTGGCATTGTCTGGCAGATGAGGGAAATCGAGGAACCTCGGTTCCTCAGGCAGGTCCTGCTTTTCTAAATTCGAGGGGTCCATTGTATTGTTCTCCAACGAAAACAAGGTTCAACTTCCCAGAAGAAAAAGAGACACCACGGGGGATATATTCTCGGAAGGCTACTCAATCATAGAACATCAAAGGCGTATTTACCCAGAAGAGAAGAGAGTATATGTAGTTTGGTACATAGGTTCTAGAATACAAAGTTCAAAGAGAGCTTGGCGAAAGGTCAGCCCGGCATGATTGATGCGGTTATAGAGATCACGAGGTTTGAAGAAATGGTGATATGATTAAAATTGGCGGTGTAACACAGTAGTCGAGGCCGAAGGTGGCATCTCCGAAACAAGGTAGGCTACCTTGTGGAGAACTAAAGAAGTCCCTCGTGGCAAAAAAAACACAACTTCTATGCATTAGACTATCCATCAACCCATGAATCGGGCAATCAATCATGGCTAAAGTAGATGTCCTTCCGTTTGGCTAATCCGACAAGAGGGAAATGTTCCGCGGGACCAAACGGTTGTAAGTAAGCTAGAGTAGCCATCCATCTACCTTGGCAGCAAACAACTCATTAGTTTCGTGTTCTCTGCCGGTAGACGGATTGTTTCTTGTTCTCTTGGCAGCATCAAGATCCAGGAGTGATTGGGGATGCGTTGAAAGATCAGAATAATCGTCATACAGAGTAAAAAGACTTGTGACGCACTGATCTTCTTCCCCTAGACGATTAACGATTAACCTTCTGCTGCAGCCAATCGAATAATCTAGAACGTCCGAAGGGAACTAAGTACTGTACCGTTTGAGTATCGTCTGGATGTATGATTATATTGTTATTGTAAGGTAAGGTACACAGTATAATCCGTACCTCCGTAATGATGGCAGTCTTTTCAAATGCGGAGTGGCGATTGGTCGTAGTAAGCATAATTGTTTCCGTCAACGGCTGGCTCCTCCAGCTTTATCTGAACACAATCCCGCTTCAGCGCAAGCAGGGAGACCTCCTTCAGGTGAAAATGCTTGAAGCGTTGGCGATCCATCTGTAGCCAGCAACCGCTGCAGCTGCGCTTCTGCGCTCATCATTGGCTCTCCGACGTATCGATTTATCGATACACCTGGTCGCTTCAAGCACAATCTATGATATTACAGCCGTGGGACATGGCGATATGGCCTCCCTGCTTGATCGCAAACCGTCATACTATTCATGTATTCATCTTTCTATCCTTGGGCGCTGTGAGACTGACAGGAGCTACACCGACATTCAATTTACAGCATCTAGGAAAGATCTCGAGCTTTACGCTCAACGACCTTCAACAGCGCTTTCGCTCCTCTGTTCAAATACTCGCAGCCTTGACACGTGAACTATATGTACGGGCAATCAGTGGTCAGCTAGGGGCGTGGGACATGGTGCAGCTGATGGCAGCATGCACCTTGATTGGGGCATTCAGGCTCTGGAAGCAGAGGCGGAAAGTACCGCAGGAAAACTCCAGAGCGGCAAAGTTGCTGGGAGGTGATACGCGTAAGAGTCTCGACAGCACAAGAGCATCATCACAGAGTCTCAACAGAAGCTCAAAATCAGGTGAGTCTGCGACATTGCCGGTAGTGAAGTTCACAGGTGCTCAACGGTGTCATTGATCCTGGGTTAGATGCAGAAAACACCGACCCGGGTCTCCTGAGGAAGCACTCCAGCATCAAGTCTTATACTACGTCAACGGCAACCTATCCCTCAATTCGAACGTTCTATAGGCCGCATCCTCAAGCCGATAAACTCCCAAACAAACCAACACCCCTTCCTCTACTCGTATTCGTACATGGCATCGGAGGTTCGCTGGCACAGTTCCACCATCTCCTGACCAGTCTGGTCAACATCGCCCCATGTCTTGGAATAGACCTACCCGGCTGCGGTCTCTCTGAGTTTTCGCCAAGCGCATGGAATTGTTACACAGCGGAAGCTTTGGTGGAGTTGCTTGCCAAAGTGATAGAAGAATACTGTGATAATGAAGCAAAGCAAGGGGTGATACTGGTGGGACACAGCATGGGCTGTTCGCTTTCGGCGCTTCTGGCTTCTTCAACCTCCGGCGTGCAAGCCAAGGGAATTGGCGTCCTTGCCCTTATTGCCATATGCCCGCGGGCTGCGCCACCAACTGCGGAGCAAGTTGCGACTTATCAGCGACTACTACGTGTACCGACTCCTATATTCGATATCTGGCGAAGCTGGGACCGGAGAGGAGGTCCGGAAAGTGTCAGCGTTGCTCGGTTTGTTGGATTAAGTGCAGATATCGAAACCAAAAAGCTGCAAGAGAGGTTCAATACCCAGAGTCGCACAGCAGTTTGGCGCAGAATGGCTTGGGGGGCTTTGCCGATATATAGGGCAGGTACAGTGGCACATGGAGGGTTGCCTGGGCTGGAAGTATGGGCTGGACTTGCCATGCCGCTTTTTCTTGTTGGTGGTGAGGCAGACAACATTACCAAGCCGGAAGAAATTGCCAAGATCGGTAGAGCGCTCGGCAGAATTGACAAGTCGCCAGTGGGTATGTTAAATAGTACCACGGAGACACTAGCAATCAGCACAAGTGCACCTGGCGATACCGGAGACGGGAAATTAGAGCCAGCTAGTGGAGATAACGATCAGAAGCAAAGTACGTCAAACACGGAAACTACAATTATACGAGGCAGCGAAGAGCCAAACGGCCAGATTACGGATGGACAGCCCACTTTTACCAAACGACGGCAAGTTCTGAAAACGAGTATCCTGCCAAGCCCGGCCTCTCACGCCCTCCTCTACGATCCAGCCACTTACCGCACCCTAGCTGGCCTCATCCAAACCTTCCTCTACGAGCACGTTGACAGCCGGCTCTCCCTCGGATGGCAGCTCCAGCACCTATCAACCGAAGGAAAATGGGATGTCAAGAACCTCGCAAAGTGGCAAGCGGTGCGGCCCGTATCCGAGCCCATCGCTGGCATCTTTCGAGCCATGAAAACCCTCCGGGAGATTGACGATACCCACTCTCCAGATATTTTTGTCAAGAATTGGAGAGGTAGGATCAAAGCCGTCATTGACATCAGCCACGAAAGCCCCGTCTATGACCCTAAGGCTTTGGATCAGGGCGGCATCGAATATAACAAATTTCCCACCGTCTCCAAAATCCCTCCAACCGCCGAGGAAGTCCGCGACTTCATCAAGCTCGTGGACCGTCTGCGCTCCAAGCCCCCTTCCTCTTCACCACCCACCCCCTCAACCCTTTCCCCCTTTACATCAACACTGGCACCGCTCATCGGCGTCCACTGCCACTACGGCTTTAACCGCACCGGCTTCTTCATCTGCGCTTACCTGATCGAGAAAGAGGGGTTCGGTGTGCAGCAGGCGATTGATCTGTTTCAGGAGAAGAGACCGCCGGGAATCAGGCATGAGCACTTTTTGGACACCTTGTTTGTGAGATACTGTGTTGGGTTGAGGAGGGCGCCAACGTTCTAGGTGGGGGTCGGGGCGGGCGGGTGTTCTGGATGGGGGTTTTATAGAGGGGAGGGGCGTTTAGAGGTAGGCGGTTTAGGTTTGTAGAAGGGGGGAGTTGGTTTAGATATTTACTGATAGATATTGGCTAGTCCTTTGATATGATTGAACGAGGCTTGCTCTTTATGGTCTGTGAACTGAACATCGCCTACTCCTTCCAACTTCGTTCGATAACGCTGGCCTTCGTATCCGCAAAACCATCTGAGCCCACCCCATCAGCTGCACTGAAAGTAGCAATGTCTAACATTCCCAAAACAATACCATACCTGGCACACGTCAGCATCACGAATGGACCAACAAGGTGGAGGGGAAAGGCACTGACTTGTATTTTCCTAGAGTATGTTTCGTAAAGATGTCCAACGTGGGGAGCAGTTTGCGGACACTATGGTTTTCAAGCAGATGGAGTTGTGCTGGACAGGTTTGGTCGATGATGTTCTGGATTTCAGTGCACGCAATCAAGAGCTTTAGCGCACTCGGAGCATTGCCGGGATAGGGTCCTTGATTCGGGTAATTCTGAGTAGCAGCATATCTAGTATGCATACTGTACAAGCATCTACACAACCCCCATCTACACCATACCCAAGATTAGTAGTACACCACTTCGCCCGCATCATCAAGTCAACAGCTCCCGCATATCCTGCGTTGAGAGCTCGAAATCTCCGTAATCGGACCTCTCCAGCCCTGATATGTGCGGAGGTGCTGGGCAGGGTGGAGTGTGAGTATCGGATGGGGGAGATGAGTGAGGTTGGTTGGTTTCGTAGTCAGCTATGAGAGTCTGGAATTCGGAGTCTTTGATCCCATCGTCGAAGTCGAAGTCTGAGTTTTGAGGATTGGGACTAAGGGTTGGGCTATCGTTGCCGTAGTCGTCGTTTGGGAGCATATCTGCAAGTCCAGGCTCCTTATCTGGCTGGTTGACTCCGAGGCGTTGGTCATTGCTCAAACAAATTTCGTCAATGTTCTCGACTTTAAGGTCGAGTTCGTATCCAGCATCGTCCCCATAATCAGATTCTGACTTACCCGAGCCTTCGTAGCTTAGTTCTTTCCTGGCTTGTGCTACTGTATAGCGACATTCGTTTTCGTGACCATGGATACATTCTTTCTTGACTTCGTCCCTGGAGACCGATGCTGCCTTCGAGTAGCATTCAGCATCAGACTCCAGGTTGGGAACCCTGGGCTCGACAGGTACGTTATCGTCCGTATAGTCTAGATCCTGCGTTAAGATCATGTCTAGTATGTCTGTGGTATCGTTGACTGGTATAAGAAAAGGACGGGCTGGTGGAGGAGAGGCGGTAGGGACTTTTGTTGTAGTATCCGGGCCTGCCAATTCTTGCTCAATTTGCGTGTTGCTTGCCAGGAATGAATCCCAGTCGTCCTCGATGGCAATTGATAGTTTGGCAGGCTCTGCGAAGAAGAGAGGCTTAGGAGGGATGATTGGATTTGCTGATCGCGGCTGCAAAGGCGCTCGAGAATTCGGTGGAGCCATTTGTTGCAGAGAATGTTTCGTACACTCCGGCTTTTGTGATTTGGGCTTTTCTGTCGTCGCCATTTCAGGTTCGGGTGCCTTCCTTTCCGTTATTTCTAATTTCTGATCCTCGCTCTTCGCAATCTCAAGGGTCTCTTTGTCCTTATTCTCAGTACTCGGCTGCACTTCTCCCCTCTTCCTTTTGACACCTGTACCCAAGAATCCGGATAGCCTTATTTGACTCGGCCCAACATAAAACCCCTTGATTGGACTAGGTATATTCATCCTAGCCCTTGCCTCCCGTTCTCTTTCCTCCCTTTCAACCTTCTTCTTCAAATTAGCCTTCCTCTTGTTTTCCCTTTCCCTCATGCGAGCTGCCCGCTCTTGAAGCTCCGCGGTTCGCTCAATGCGCCGAAGCTCACTTTCCGATAAGCGTGGTCCGGTCTTTTGGTAGGCTTTCTTGGCTTGCCGGAGCGTTTGCGGAGGGCGTCTTGTTGTGGTGGGAGGAGGCATCGCAGATGCGGCATTGATGGATAGGCGCACAATGATGAGAGATGCTGCCCCTCATGTCTGCGGTTCAAAGCGTCTATGCTCGGGATGGGGAAATCTATATTCCGTCTGCCTTACAAGCCTTGAAAGGCTTAGTTCCATTCCATGGTCTAAGGTATCAACGCTCATCTTGTCACATCCTGTCATCGACCAGTCTTGCTTCTTCGTAAAGTACCTGGACAGACGAATCTATCCCATTAACCGCTGTCGGGAGGCCACTTTTAGCGTATTCGCTTAGTCCACCAATAGGAACCATAGAATATCACCCTGAACTGATTTTATTGATGCTATTCAGATGCTATTGTGATATGCAGCCCAACAAGG